>Cebus_capucinus_imitator_PRJNA485217_SSR105__coassemble_318_pt1 | contig 23975 bp, 19 predicted proteins | sample Cebus_capucinus_imitator_PRJNA485217_SSR105__metabat2_low_PE_013 | metagenome-assembled genome bin Cebus_capucinus_imitator_PRJNA485217_SSR105 | reverse complement strand
ACCCACGACAACCGGAATCACAATCCGGGACTCTACCAACTGAGCTACACCCACCGTTCGAATTTTTGCCCTCGCATTGCTGCGAGAAGAAGAATTCTACGGAAACCCCGGAGTTTGTCAAGACCTTCAAGAAACAGTACCCAGAAAACCCCATGAATTTGGTATTCACCCTTCTCTCGTATGCTTTGCCGCCCGCTTTGATCCTGCGCAAGAAACCTTTTCCCGCGGCGGCTGCCGGCATTGCGTTGACGCATTGATTATTCACGTAAATCAATGGAACCGCCCATCTGAGAGACTCCGCACACGCATCCTTGCAAAAGGCGCCGCATAGGCGGAACCCCTACAATGCTTCGCGCGCCCTAGGGGTTCCGTCCCAGGGCTCCAAACCACGCAGGCCCCGCTGCGCCACTCAATCGACCAGCAGCGGCGGAGACCAAAGAGAAAAGAGAGGAGGGCATTCTCATGGCAATGCAGAAGTATGAGTTCGCCTACGGGCGAGGCACCGCGGCCTTCGAATACGACGACGCGGACGTTCTGAAGGTGGTGCGCACGGAGCCGCAGCCCGTGCTCGAAGACGTGAAAGGCCACCTTCTCGACATGCTCGAGCACCCGATCGGCCTGCCGCCGCTTCGCAAAATCGTGAAGCCCGGCGACACCGTGGCCTTCATCTGCAACGACCCGACGCGCGTCGCCAACAGCTTCGTCTTCATGCCGATCCTCGTAAACGAACTGAACCGCCTGGGCGTTCCCGACGAGAACATGCGCATCGTCTTTGCGCTCGGCACTCACCGCGCCATGACGCATGAGGAAATGGTCGAGCAGGTGGGCGCTGAAGTCGCTGGCCGCATCCCGATGTACAACAGCATCGCCACGAACGCCGAAGACTTCGAGTACTTCGGAAAGACTACGCTCGGCACCCCCGTCTGGATCAACAAGCTCCTCTGCGACGTCGACCACGTGTTCCTCACCGGCACGATCGTGCACCACTACTTCTCGGGCTACGGCGGCGGCCGCAAGGCCGTGCTCCCGGGGTGCGCGGCGATGGAAACGGTCCGCATGAACCACAGCCACATGCTTTCCGACAAAGCGGGCCTCGGCCTCATGGAAGGCAACCCCTGCTACGACGACCAGATGGAGGGCGTCGCCCTCTTCGCCAAGGGCCGCTCGCTCTTCCTCCTGAACGCCATCCTCAACGCCGAACACGAGTTCCTGCGCATCTTCACGGGCGACTATGTAAAGGCCCACAAGGAAGCCTGCAAGTTCGTCGACGAGGTCTACGGCTCGAAGATCCCGCGCGAAGCCGACCTCGTGATCGCTTCCTGCGGCGGGTGGCCGAAGGACATCAACGTCTATCAGATGCAGAAGACCATGGACAACGCCGCCTGCGCTGTTCGCAAGGGCGGCGTGGTGATCCTCGTTGCCGAATGCATTGAAGGCTCGGGGTCCGCGAAGCTCGAAGAGACCTTCGCGCGCCTCAAGACCCCGGAAGCGATCAAGCACGAGCTCGAAGCCAACTTCCAGATCGGCGCCAACAAGGCCTATGCCATCACGCGTCCGCAGAGCAAGGCGAAGTTCATCCTCGTCACGAAGCTCAACCGCGAACTCGCGAAGAGCATGCAGTTTGAAGCCGCCGTCGACACGGTCGACGAAGCCCTGAAGCTCGCCCACGAGATCCTCGGCGACCACCCCGCCACGATTCTCATGCCCGAAGGCTCTCTCACGGTTCCGCGCGTCGCCGCCGACTGATGAGGCGCTTTCTTTCAAGCCGCTGAAGGCAGCTTGAATGCTCCCCGCCCGAGGCTTCCAGGAGCCTTGGGCGTTTTCGTATGGATTCATGCTGAAATGCGCGAGTCTCTGGCAGTTTTTCCTTCCGTTTTCGGCCTATCATTGCGCCTTCGCAATCCAATCCCTTCGAGGCTTCCGCGCCATGACCGCGACCGAAACCGCAAACTTCCTCGACATTCCCGAAATCGTCCGCCTCAAAGCGGTGCTCGATAAAATCGCTCCCGAGCATGAAATCTGCGTCGCCTATTCGGGCGGCCTCGACAGCCGGTTTCTCACTTTCGCGGCCCAGAAGCTCGGCTTCAAGGTGGATCTGCTCCACATCATCGGCCCGCAGATCGCGCCCGACGAAACGGCGGGCGCCCTCAAGGACGCCGCGGCCCTCGGTCTCGACCCGCTCCTCATTCCGGCCGCGTCCCTGACGCTTCCCGAACTCGCCGAAGCGGGGGTCAATCGCTGCTACGTCTGCAAGACGCACCTCTTCACCGAATTGATCGACATCGCCCGCAAGTCGGGCTGCCGCGGCCCCGTCTGCGACGGCACGAACGCGTCCGACTTGGGCGTCTTTCGCCCCGGTGTCAAGGCGCTCCAGGAGCTTCACGTCGCCTCGCCCCTCGCCGACGCCGGCATCACCAAGGCCCGCATTCGCGAAATCGGCCGCGCCGTCGGCTTCCCGAAGCCCGACCAGGCCGCCCGCCCGTGCCTCCTGACGCGCTTCCCCTACGGCGCGACGCCCGAGCGCTCGCAGCTTGAAGCCATCGCCGACGCTGAGCTCTTCGTGGCGCAGGACCCCGTAGGCGAAAAGCTCCGCTTCCGCATCCGCATGCCCAAGACGGGCGACACGCGCCTGCACGTTTCGCGCGCTTCGCTCGACACCGTCGCAAACGGCCCGGCCGAACTCGAGCGCATTGCCGAAAAGCTCCGCTGCCGCTTCGGCGAGAAGCTCCCCAACCTCCAGGTCGAAGTGCTCGACAAGCTCTCGGGCTACTACGACCACCTGCAGCAGCCCGAAGGCACGGAAGCCGTCTGACGCTCCGGCGGCCGACGCCCTGCATTCCGCCGCATTCAGCATCACCATCAAGGCCGGCGGCGACCGCCGGCCGAATCGTCTCTTCTCAACGCTTTCTTTTCGTTTTCGCCGATGAGTGCCGCCGCCCAAGCCTTTGCCGGCAACATCACCGCGACGCGCCAGCTGCGCCTGGCGCTCCCGCGCATGATGATGTCGCTCCTCATCATGAGCTACCTAGTCGCCGACGGGATCTTCATCTCGCGCTACGTCGGGACGACCGCGCTGTCGGCGCTCTCAATGAGCTATCCGCTCACGGCGCTTCTCACGGCCGCGGGCTTCATGGTGGCGGTGGGCGGAGGCGCCGTTGCGGCGCGCGCCCTTGGAGCGAAGAAGCATGAGGAGGCCGCGCGAGCCTTCTCCACGGCGCTCGCCGCCAACATCATCCTGGGCGCCGTTCTGGGCTTCCTCGCCTGGCTCGGGCTCGACCAAGTGTTCGAGCTCCTCGGCATCTCGCCCGAGCAGGCAGGCTTCGCCCGGGACTACCAGAACGTGCTCCTGCCGGCGACGCCGCTCTTTCTCGCCGCCGTCACGTTCGAAGTCTTCTACACGACCTCGGGGCGCCCCAAGGCGGGGCTTGCCGCATCGGCCGCCAACGGCATCACCAACGTCGTCTTCGACATTCTCCTCATGGGGCCGCTCAACATGGGAATGACGGGCGGCGCCATCGCGACGGCGCTTTCGTGGCTGGTCGGCACGGCCTTCGGCCTCTGGTACTTCATGCGGAGCAAATCGCCCTTGAAGCTCGAGCTCCGGCTCCCGGATCTCTCGATCCTCAAGGCGTCGGCCGGCAACGGCCTGCAGGAATTCGTCTCGAACCTCTCCTACGTCGTGGCGATCTGGCTCTACAACCGGATCTTCATGGACCACATGGGCGTCGCGGGCGTCGCGGCGCTCACGATGTGCAGCTTCACCGTCTATACGTTCAACTGCGTCTTCCACGGCTTCTGCGCGGCCTCCTCGCCGATTCTCGGCTTCAAGGTGGGCGCGAAGGAACCGCACCAGGTGCGCCACGTCTTTCTGCAGAGCTTCGGGCTTGCAGGCGTTCTGTCGGCAGCGTCCTATCTCCTGACGCTGCCGTTCTCAAGGCCCGTTCTGGGGTTCTTTGCTGCCGAGGGCGGGGAGGCGCTCGATCTGGCCGTCAAGTGGTTCCCCGTCTATTCGACGATGATCCTCATGCTCTGCTCGAACATGCTCTCCTCGGCGTTCTTCGCGGCTGCAGGCGACGGCAGGCGCGCAGCCGCGCTCGCCTTTGCAAGAACCTTCGTCTTCCCGTGCGCGGGGATCCTCGTGCTGCCCGAGCTCTTCGGCACCGCCGGCCTCTGGATGGCCTCGCCCACGACGGAACTCCTCACGCTCCTTACTGCCGCCGTGATGTTCTTCCTCAACCGCCGTCGATTCGGCTTCGGCGCAGCGGAGACACCCTAGGGCGCCATCGAGCGCGGCACAAGACTCGGCCCTAGGCCGCATGCGGCATTCGGGTTGTGTCCTACCAACAGGCCAATCCAAACACAGGGTTAACGCGCAAATGCCGTGATGCATCCATATAATGCGAACCATTCTCATTATTAGTTGCATTCCTGATTTGCACTATGCATAACTCCACAAACCGCTCCGGCGTCCGCTTCGCGCGCACGCCCCTCATGCTCGCGTTGGCGCTCGCCCTCTCTGCTGCTCAGGCGGCTCAGTCCGACAACTATCAGACGGTCGAAGGCGTCGGCATCACGGCCGAAGCCCTCAAGATCGACGTGTCTCTTCAGGACACGCCGCAGACGGTGAACGTCGTCACGCGCGAGCACCTCGAAAACACCGTCGCCACGAAGATCGACGATTCGCTTCGCTATACGCCGGGCTTCTGGAGCCAGTTCGGTCCCGACTTCGACACCAACTGGATCACGATCCGCGGCTTCGATGCGTCCCTCCTCGTCGACGGCAAGCGTCAGTACAAGGACGGCTACTTCGCGACCATCGTCGAGCCCTTCGCCTTGGAGGCGGTGGAAGTGGTTCAGGGCCCGTCCTCGGCCCTCTACGGCAACTCGCAGCCGGGCGGCGTCATCAACATGGTGACGAAGAAGCCGACGAAGGACCCGCACCACCAGGTCTCGATCTCCGGGGGCTCCAACAGCTTCGTTGAGGGCGGCATCGACATCTCCGACAAGCTCACCGACGACGGCACTCAGCGCTACCGCGTGGTCGCCATGGGGAGTCGCAGCGACGCCGTGCTCGACGGCGTCGACGGCTGGCGCGCCTACCTGGCGCCGAGTTGGACGATCGACTTCACGCCGACCACGTCCCTCACGCTGCTCGCAAGCTACACGAAGGACCGCCGCGTCAACAACTCCGCCTTCTTCTCGACCTACGGCACGTATTTTCCGGTGAACGGCAAGCGCGTCTCCCGCAGCACAAACTACGGCGATCCCGAGCACGATCTGCAGGACACCGACCAGTTCACGGCCGGCTGGGAGCTTACGCATAAGCTGAACGACGCCTGGACGTACAAGAACTCCTTCTCGTACATGCACCAGGACTTCTATATGCGCAACACGTCGGCCTACAACGCTTGGGGGGACGATGGCGTGCTGCCGACCAAGCTTCAGCGTTGGTCCGTTCTCAACAACGGTACAACCGAGACCTTCGCCTTCGACAACAACCTGACGGGCGAATTCGAGACGGGCGACTTTGCGAACGTCATTCAGGTGGGCTTCGACTACAACCAAAGTCGGAACGATTTCGTCAACAACGGCGTTGCCGGCGAGATGGTCGGCGATCCGATCGACATCTTCAACCCGACCTACGGCGGACTGCCTGACGACTCCAAGCTCAAGCACTTCGACAACCGCATCACGCAGAAGCAGTTCGGCATCTACGCGCAGGCGCAGACCACCTGGGCTGAAGCGATCGTCGCCAAGGTGGGCGGCCGCTACGACCGCATGAAGATTGAGAACGACACGACCAACGACGCTGCACTCCAACCTCACAACGCGTTGGATGACGGCCACTTCTCCTGGAATGCCGGCCTCATGTATCTGTCGCCTTGGGGACTTTCTCCCTACGTGAACTATTCGGAATCGTTCTACGCTGCTGCTTCGCTCGTTTCTTCAACCGCCGGCTATATTCTTTCGGACCCAATTGAGTCAAACCAGTGGGAGCTCGGCGTCAAGTTCACGCCCGAGTGGCTCGACGGCTTCATCAACGTCGCCTACTTCGACCTGAAGCAGAAGAATGCTCTCACTCAGATGATGGTCAACGGCGCGCTGGCCTCGGCCTCCACGCCTGAAAAGCGGACGCAGGGCGTTGAGGTTGAGGCGCACGCCGCCCTCACGAAGGCGCTCTCGGTGGACGCGACCTACACCTACATGTCGGCTACCTACGGCAGCGACGAGGCTCGTGCGGACTACATGCCGCACAACATCGCGACCGCCTGGGCGAACTACGACTTCTCGACCCTCGGCGTCTCCGGCCTCACGATCGGCTCGGGCCTGCGCTACCTCGGTTCCTCCCTCAACACGGGCACGAAGGACAAGGTCGACGATGTGCTCCTCTGGGACGCCGCCGCTTCCTGGAAGATCGACAACCATTGGAAGCTCAACGGCACGATCTCCAACATCACCGACAAGGTCTACATCTCGGGCGCCTACGGCAACATCGCCTACTACGGCGAAGGCCGCCTCATGAAGGCGACGCTCACCTACTCCTGGTAAGCCGTCGACGAGCTTAGCCATCGCCAAGCGCCAACCAACCGCCGCCCAAAGCGCCGAGGCAAGTCCTCCACCGCTTCGGGCGGCTTTCAATATCCTCCCCGTCCCCCCGAGCCCACGACATGTACGAACTGAACGGCATCCGCATGGTCCGCGGCGGCAGAACGATCCTCTCGATCGATCATCTTGCCGTCCCCACCAACGAGCTCACGCTCATCCTCGGCCACAACGGATCGGGCAAGTCCACGCTTGCCTCCATTCTGGGCGGCCTCGCAAAGCCCAATGCCGGAAGCGCCATGCTCGACGGCTCGGACCTCTTCGCCATGTCCGAGCGCGAACGCGCAAGGCGCGCAGCCTTTCTCCCGCAGAAACTCCCGGCCTCCGAAGGCCTCACCTGCCGGGAACTCGTGCGCCTCGGCCGCTATCCCTGGCGCGGGCTCTTCGGCCGGTGGACCGAAGCCGACGAGCGGGCGGTCGACGAGGCGCTTGCCGCCACGGGCACCTCGCAGTACGCCGGAAGCTGCGCCGACGAACTCTCCGGGGGCGAGCGGCAGCGCGTCTGGATCTCGATGCTCCTCGCACAGTCGTCGCCCGTCATGATTCTCGACGAACCCACGTCCGCGTTGGACGTCCGGCACCAATACGCCGTTCTGTCGCTCCTCGAGCGCCTCAACCGCGAAGCCGGCCGCGGCGTCATCGCAATCATTCACGACATCAACCTCGCACTGCGCTTCGCCACGCACGTGACGGCCCTCAAGGGCGGCCGAGTGCTCTTTTCGGGCGGCGCAGAGCTGCTTGAAGACGAGTCCAATCTCGAAGCGCTCTTTGAAGCACCGGTGAAGCTCATGCGCCATCCCGAGCCGCCCGAGGAGTGGCGCGCCGCGCACCCCGATCGTCCGCTCAACGTCGCCGTGGTGTGCCGATGACTGCTCTTTTGTCTTCTTCGCCGCTTTCAGCCCTCCGCCGCCGGATTCTTCAATCTGCGGCGCTCCTCTCTGCCGCCATGCTTCCGATGGCCGCTCAAGCCGAGATCTCGCCATCTGCCGAAGCTCAGCCGATCGTCGTGCGCGACGACCTGGGGGAGCATGAGTTCGCCAAGCGGCCGACCCGCCCCGCGGTGCTCCAGTGGGATCTCCTCGAAAACGTGGTCGGCCTCGGCATTCAGCCCGCAGGCGCCTGCGATATTGCGAGCTGGGACGCCTGGGTGAAGGACCCGAAGCTCCCCCAAGGCATCGTTGATCTCGGCACCCGAGCCGAGCCCAACCTCGAGCGGATCGCCAAGCTCGCGCCCGACGTGATCCTTATCGGTCCGACGCAGGCCGACCTCAAGCCCACGCTCGAATCGATTGCGCCGGTGCTTCTCTACGGCAACTTCCGCGCCGACGCCCCCGAAAATGAAGCGGAAACCGCCATCAGGCAGTTCCGCGAGCTCGCACGCCTCTTCGGTCGTGAAGCTTGGGGCGAAGCCGAGGTCGCGCGGTGGCTCTCCGAGGTTGACCGCATGGGACAGCGGATTCACGAGGCCTTTGGAGGAGCGCCTCAGGTGCAGGTGATCCGCTTTTCGAGCCTCACGACGCTCTTCGTCTATGCGCCCAACTCCATCGCCGACTGGGTGATCCGGCGCATGGGCCTCAGGCAGCCGCTTTTGCGCCCGTCCTCCGCCTACGGCCTCACCCAAGTTCGCATCCGCGCCCTCAAGAACCTCGAAGAAGCCTACGTGCTCTACGTGCGTCCCTTTGCCCAGGAAGAGAAGCTCATGAAGTCGATCCTCTGGTGCGCCACGCCTTTTGCAAGAAAGGGCCGCACTGCGCCGGTCGCGCCCTATTGGAGCCACGGCGGCGCACCCTCGATCCTCACGACGGCCTCGCGCATCACGGAAGCGCTCCTCACGCTGGCGCCCAATCGTGGAGCCGGATCCGCCAACATGCATGACCGGGGAGGCGCCTCGTGACCGCATCCGCCCTCAAGCCGCAAGCCGGCGCCATGCCCCGCTCAACCGCCGCCGTTTCCGCCGCGGTCCTCGTGCTTGCAGCGCTCTTCGTCTGCGCGCTGGAGAACCCGCTCTCGTGGCAGGACCGTCTTCAGCTCATCGTCAATCCTGCTGAGGCAGAGAGCTTCGACGCCTACTACTTTGCCTACGGGACGCTCCCGCGCCTCGCCGCCGCGGTATTGGGCGGCGCGATTCTGGGATTGGTCGGAAGCCTCCTGCAGCAGCTCACCCGAAATCCGATGACGTCGCCCCTCACGCTCGGCACGTCCTCGGGCGGCTGGTTGGCGGTGGTGCTGATCTCTGCCTTTCTCCCGGAAGCCGCCGGGAGCTTCCTTTCGCTCGGCGCCTTCGCCGGGGCGCTCGCCGCCTTCGGACTCATCTTTCTGATCGTTGGTCCCCGCGGCCTCACGGGCGTCGCGCTCGTCATCGCCGGCATGGTGATCAATCTGCTCTTCGGCGCCATCGCCTCCGCCGTCGTGCTGCTGCGGGCCCAGTTCATCGAGAACGTCTTCCTCTGGGGCGCGGGCGACCTTGCGCAGAACGGTTGGAGCGGGATTCTCGCGCTACTGCCGCAGACTGTTCCCGTCGTCCTCCTCCTGCTCCTCTATGCCCCCAGAGCGCTTGCGCTCATCTCTCTCGGCGACCAGGCCGCAAAGGCCCGAGGGCTTCCGGTGCTCCCCATCTTCGCCACCGTCGCCGCGCTCTCCATCTGGCTTTCGTCGGCCTTCGTCGCCGCCGCCGGCGTCATCAACTTCACCGGCCTCATTGCGCCCAACATCGCCCGCCGGGCAGGGTTCGTCAATCCCAAAAAGCAGCTCTTCGCGAGCATGCTGATCGGCGCGGCGCTCCTCGCCGCGACGGACGCGGCCGCTCAGGGACTCACGGCCTTCACCGGGAACATCGTCCCGACGGGCATCGTTTCGGCCGTCATCGGCACGCCCGTCTTCATCTGGATTGCAAGGCGCAATCTCTCGGCGCTGGCGCGGTCCTCCGCAGCACAGGGCGGCGCTGAATCGGCTCAAGCCGGGACCGTGCACACGGACCGCAAGCGGGTGTCGCGCGCCGCGATCATGGCGCTCGGCTCGGCGCTCCTCGGCCTCGTTCTCCTCAACGTCTTCTTCGTCAACCGGGATGCCGGCTGGACCCTCGCCCCGGCCGACAAGTTCGAGCTTCTCCTGAGGCTGCCAAGACTCGTCACGGCGCTCGCCGCCGGCGCAGGACTCGCTGCTGCCGGCGTCATCCTGCAGCGTTTGATCCGCAATCCTCTCGCGAGCCCCGACATTCTCGGGGTCTCGTCGGGCGCCTCGTTTGCGATGGTGGCGGGCGCGCTCTACTTTGGCGGCGCCGTGGGGTCGGCGGCATCGCTCACTGCCGCGTTGGGGAGCTTCGCCGTACTTCTCGTGCTCCTCGGCCTATCGAAGAGCTCGCGGTTCTCGCCCGACGTCGTCGTCCTCATGGGCATCGCGGTTTCGGCGTTTCTCGACTCCGCCGTGACGCTCGCGCTTTCGCGCGGCACGATGGAGAACTACTTCATCCTCCAATGGCTTGCAGGCTCGACCTACCGCACAACGCCCGCAGCCGCCGCGGTGCTCGCCGCGTCCGAAGCGCTTCTCATCGGGATCGCCTTCGGAGCATCGAGAAGCCTCGGGCTGCTTTCGATAGGGCGCGACTTTGCGCAGTCCCGTGGGCTGCCGCTCTCGCGCGCCGCGCTGGTACTCCTCACGCTCTGCGCGCTCCTCTGCGCTTCGGCCACGGCCGCCATGGGACCGGTGGCGTTTGTGGGCCTGGTCGCTCCGCACATGGCGAAGATGACGGGCGCGCGAACGGTGAAGGCGCAGCTTGCTGCTGCCTCTCTCTTGGGCGCTGCGCTCGTCGCCTGGGCCGACTGGTTCGGGCAGGTGCTGATCGCGCCCGCGCAGATTCCGGCCGGCACGCTCGCCGCCATCATCGGTGCGGGCTACTTCCTCGTGCTGCTTCTCGCCTCGAGGAAGCGATAATGAGCTTCTGCGCTCGGACCTTCAACCGCTTCGAAGCGCCCGGCGCAGATAGACCATGTCCCGAAGCTCCACACCCGCTTCAATGATGGGATGGTCGTAGTTGTCAATGAAGAAATCTTTGACAACGTGCGAGCGCACGAAGCCGCAGCGCTCGTAGAACGGAACCGTCAAGGGGCTGTCCCCCGTCCCGACCAGGATCGCTTCGTGCGTCGACGCGTACTCGAGAGCCAAGAATTCAATGAACCGGCGGCCGAGCCCCTGCCGCTGGCAGTCGGGCGCCACGGCGAGGTTCTTGATCTCGAGGACGCCGCCGCCCTCATCGGTCACGACGCATTCGGCCTTCACTTGGCCCTCTTCTTCGAGCACGTACATGACGCCGCGGTCGAGGTACTTCTCGACCATTTCCATTGATTCGTCTGCGAGCAGAAGGAGCGCCAGGTGCCTGCGCTTGTTCTCTCGTTCTTCTCGGATCTGCATGGCCGCCTCCGTGCGCAAGCATTCAACATGCCTCCTGCTCTAGCGGAAAAGTCGGCCGCAGCGCGATAAATCAAAAAGAAGGCGCGCCGCCGGTCCTGCCGACGATGCGCCTTCAGAGGCTCCAACTGGATTGGGTCTTCAGCTCTAGCCCGTGAGCTTGAACTGAATCGGGAAGCGAAGCCGCATGATCCCCTGCGGACGGCTCCAGCTGCCTTCGGCTTCCGCCACGGCGCGCAGCGCCGCCTTGTCGAGGAGCGGGTGGCCCGCCGACGAGTAGATCTTGAGTTCGGTGATCGAGCCGCTCGTGCTCACAATGAACTGCACGACGGCCGTGCCTTCAATGCGAAACATCCGGGCCTTGCGCGGATAGTGGAGCGCGGACTCCACGGCGCGCTTCACTTCGGCGAGGAACGGGTCCGACGTCTGGCCGTAGACCAGGTCCGAGATGCCGTCCTGGCCGGCAGAGGCCTGAGCGCCGGCCGAGGGCGCAGGAGCGGGCCCCGCGGGCGCAGCGGGCGCGGCGGGCGCGGCCGCAGGCTTCGCTTCAGGCGCCTTCACCTTGGCGACCTGCACGGCCTTGTGCTTTTCCACGGCCTTCTTCACCACCTTCTTCACCTCGGCCTTCTTGACCGGCTCAGGTTTGGGCTCAGGCTTCGGTTCAGGTTTAGGTTCCGGAGGCGGAGGGGGCGGCTCCGGCGCGGGAGCGGGTTCAGGCTCGGGCTCGGGAATCGGTTCCGGTTCCGGTTCCGGCGCAGGTTCCGGCTGCGGTTCGGGTTCCGGTTCGACCACGGGTTCGGGCTCCGGCTGAGGCTCTGGTTCAGCGGCAGGTTCGGGTTCCGGCTCGGGCTGGGGCTCTTCAGCGGGTTCAGGCGCCGCTTCAGGGGTCGCCTCGGGTGCTTCCGCTTCGGCCTGCGGGCCGCCCGAAAGCTGCGCGAAAGAGAGCGACACCTGAGAGAGCTGCCCCGACGGCTCGTAGGTGAGCGCCGGGCCCGCCCAGAACACCGCCCAGAGGAGCGGCGCGTAGACGCAGAGGGCGAGCGCGAACGACTGGACGGAGCGCTCAGCGTCCTTCCTTCTCTGTGGCGATGCGGAAGTTTTCATGGTTGTTGGACTTGAAGAGATCAATCACCTGGATGAAGCGGTCGAAGGTCGAGTCCTTGTCGACGCGCAGGAGCACGGGTTCTTCGGGAGAGAGCTTCGCGATAGCCGAGGAGAGCTCCTCGAACGAAAGCTTCTCGCTGTCGAGGAAGTAGCTCCCCGAGGCATCGACCTGCACGATCTTCTGCGCGGGCGCCTCCTGAGGGGCCGAAGCCGTCTTCGACTTCGGCAGGTTGATCTGGATTTCCCCCTTGGCGATGAAGGTCGAGATGGAGAGCACCATCGCCAGAAGCACGAGCATGATGTCGATGAAGGGGACGATGTTGAGGGGCTCCTTCTTCGGAATCTCAATCATCTTCAGGCCTCCGTGCGTTCAGACCAGCGCGAGCTCTGAACGTTGATGCGGCGCTGCAGGCCGTTGTAGAAGATGAGGGTCGGAATGGCGACCGTGAGGCCGAGAGCCGTCGCCTTCAAGGCGAGCGAGAGGCCCGTCATGATGTCCGACGCATTGATGTTCCCGGACTGGCCCATGTCGTAGAAGGTGATCATGATGCCGATCACGGTGCCTAGAAGGCCGACGTAGGGCGCGTTCGAATAGATGATGTAGAGCGTCGTCAGGTTGTTCGTGAGCGCTGCGTCGTAATCGTTCTTCGTCTGGTAGTCCTTGGGATTGGCCTTCCTCAGGAACATCACGCGCTCAATCGTGAGCCAGATCGAGAAGAAGCCCATCAGCCCCAGGATGAAGAAGATGGCGAAGTCGATCGTTTCCTTGAGAAATTCCATTTGGTTTAGACCTCTTTGTCTGCTGCCGATCTGCATTCCCTCCGCCCCGGCGCTCGTTTTAGCCGGCTGGCATAGCATGGAACACAATCGAGAATCATTTTTATTAGCATTCTAATGCAAGATGCGGATAAAAATGAGTTTCGTTCTGATGCGCATTTGTTTAGATGAAACGCCCGGAAGACGGGCGCTCTGCGAGCGCTCCCTCCCGGGCGGGACTTCAGAAGACTTCAGGCACGGTTAGAACGTGTAGGTGTAGCCGAGCCAGACATTCCTACCGTCGAAGAACTCGCGGTAGACGTTCGCGCCGCTCGCGTCGTACTCAAGCCCCTTGTCGAACACGTTGTTGAGCGCGGCCGAGAAGTGGTGCTGCTTGGCGTAGGTGTAGTTGACGCCGATGTCGACCTGCGTGTAGTTCTTGTATTCTGTCCGGCTGAGTGTCGACTGACCGTTCTTGCCGGTGGAGTACTGCTCGCTCACGGCGTCGAGCTTCGCCTGCCCCTTCACGTAGACGTTGAGCCCGCCGTTGTCGTAGTCGACGCGCGCCGTGATCGAGTGGCGCGGCATCGAGTTGGGACGGAGCCCATCGCTGTCGCCGCCCTTGATCTCGGCTTCCGTGTAGGTGTAGCCGCCCTGGAAGCTGACGCCGTAGAAGGCCGCGGTCTTCAGCATCAGTTCAGCGCCTCGGGCTTCGACCTTGCCGTGGTTCACCGCCTGCGCGTCGTAGTTGTTTTCGTCCACGTAGTTGATCTTCACGGTGTCGATCTGGTTCTTGAACTCGGTGTAGAAGACGCCCGCGGTGATGCTCGCCGCGTCGCCCAACTTCACCGTCGAGGAGAGCTCGTAGTTCCAGCTTTCTTCAGGCTTCAGGTCGGGGTTGCCGTAGGTGTAGTTGGGGGCGCCCCTCGACGACACGCTGTAGGCGCCGCTCGTGAGCTGACGGGCTTCGGGCGTGCGGTAGCCGTTGGCGACGCCGCCCTTCACGCTGAAGGCTTCAACGGGCTTCCATACAAGATACGCGCGGGGCGCGAAGTGGAAGTCGAAGATGTCGCTCCAGTGAAGGCGGGCGCCCACCGTGACGATCCAGTTGTCGTTGATGAAGTATTCCGACTCGCCGAAGGCCGCGATCTGCGTTTGATCCAAAGTCTTCCCGGTGATTTCCGTGCCGGTGTTGAAGCGGTCCTTGAAGGTCGAGTAGTCGACGTCGACGCCCGTCTGCACGACCATCGCGCCGTAACTGCCGAGCTCAACGGGGCTCTTCAGCTTGGTGGCGAACACGTAGTGCTTCGAGCTCATGAGCGGGTCCGATAGCGAGCCCTTGTTCGTCTTGTTGGCAGTAGCGAGCAGGTTCGGCTTCACGCCTTCGGTGCGGGTGGCAGGCCCCGTCTGAGTCTTGATGAGATCAAGCCCCTGGAGCTGGAAGTAGGTCGAGAGGTCGCCGATTTTGTAGCGGCCTTCGTGCCCCACGACGACGGCGTACTTGTCGAACCAGCGGTGGGCTTCATAGCCCGCCTGGCTCGTCGACATCGTGCCGCCCTTGAAGTGCGTGTAGTCGAGGTCGAGATAAAGGTCGTTGTCGGCGTTGGGCGAGATGTTGAGGCGCCCGCCGATGTTGCCCGTGAAGCCGTCCGAAGGCGAGTGGCTCGCGTAGCCGCCCGAGGGCGAATGAAGACTCGACTTCTCGCGCTCGAACCAGCGGCCGCGAAGCAGAAGCGAAGCGACGTTTTCTTTGAGCGGGATCCCGAGGTAGGCGCCCGCGCTCCAGCGGTTGTCCCAGTCGCTGTCAGTGAACTGCGTGCGGTCGATCGAGAGCGACCCGGTGAACTTGTCGACGTGCTTCTTCATGATGATGTTCACCGCGCCGCCGATGCCGTCCGAGCCGTAGATGGTGGAAGCGGGCCCGCGCATCACCTCGATGCGTTCAACCGCGCCGGGAGGCGGCATGAAGATGCCGCCCGCTTCGAAGCCGTTCAGGCTGTTCATGGCCGAGTCGGCGTTCTGGCGTCGGCCGTCAACCAGGAAGAGCGTGTAGTCGGAGGAGAAGCCGCGGATGTAGACCTGCGAAGTGCCCATCTTCGTCGTGGTGATGTCGACGCCGGGAACGTCGGCCACGGCCGTGCCGATGTCGCCGATCGGCTTCGTCATGAGCTCCTTGGAGCCGATCACGGTGATGGTGGCGGGGGCTTCGCGCGTGTCCTGCTCGTAGCCCGAAGCAGAGACGACGGAAGTGTCGAGCGTGGTGTAGCCGTCGTCGGCAGCCCAGGCGGCGGAAACGGCGAGCGCGATCGGAAGCGCTGCGAGGATCTGGTGTTTCTTCATGGGAGAAGCGGCATCGGCGAACGGGACGCCGACGTCTGAAAGGAAGGTTTGATTGGATTGAGAAGGGCCGGCGGCCCAAAGGCTCTTAAACGAGGCCTGCCGACCGGGTGCGGGGCAGTTTATTAGCTGCAAATGAGAATGCTTATCGTCCACGCAAACTTCCAGGGCCACTTTACAAATCGAATTTCCCTTACAAATCAAAGCACTGTAGAGCGAAATGTCCGGAATGGAAGGATCGAGACTTTACTGAAATTTACTTTCAATTTTGAATTTTTCCTTTGAAATCAATGTGCTCTGCAGCTTCGTCCATTCGTTGGTTAAGAGCCCGCGGGCCCTGGAGCACCTGCAGGACGAGATCTCAACGGGAAAGCCGCCGAATTCATGCGGAAAGCACGTTTTAAGCGTCACGAATCGACGGTTAAGCAAGATTAAAGATTTGCAAAGTCGGCTTCGTCGTCGGAACCGAGGTCATTCATCGAAATTTCCTTATTTTTCAAAGGTCAAGCGGCTACCTCTCAGCAGTCATTTCTTTGCGCAGCCGTCTTAAAAACCGCCCATTGACATTGATTTTCATAGGTTTTTACACGACGGCCGCAGATCGTAAAGATTTGCAAAGCAAAGCTCAAGCTTCGTAATGAGAAGAATTCTCATCCTCAAAGCTTCCGCTAGAGTGACGGACTGCTTCCCGCCTTCACTTTCTGCTGCAACCCGGGCCTCCCGGTCTCCGAGCTGCTCAACCGCTTCCATGACGCGATCCACCTTCACGCTTCTGGCGCTTCTTGCCGTCTTCAGCCTCGCTTCGCTCTTCGTGGGCGCGGCGGACATTTCGGCGGGCGACCTCCTCGCGGGCGACGCCGAGTCGCTTGAACTCATGCTGATTTCAAGGCTCCCTCGGCTTCTCGCCGTGCTTCTCACAGGCATGGGGATGAGCATCGCGGGCCTCATCATGCAGCAGCTCTGCGCCAACAAGTTCGTCTCGCCCACAACGGGCGCCACCATCTCGTCGGCGCAGCTCGGGATCCTCGTGGCGCTTCTCTTCTTCCCCGAATCGACCCTCTGGTCGCGGGCGATCTTCTCCTTTGCCGCGGCGGTCGCGGGCACCTGGATCTTCGTCTGGTTCATTCTCCGCATGCCCATGAAGGATCCGGTGATGGTGCCGCTCGTGGGCATCATGTTCGGCAACGTGGTCGGCGGCGTCACGAACCTTCTTGCCTACCGATTCGACATGACCCAGGCGCTCTCGACCTGGCTGGTCGGCCATTTCTCGCTCGTCCTGCGCGGGAACTTTGAGCTCGTCTTCCTCGTGGCGCCCCTCATCGCGCTCGCCTGGATCTTCGCCAAGCACTTCAACATCGTCGGCATGGGGCGCGACTTCTCGAAGAACCTCGGCGTCAACTACACGGCCGTCCTTTTCGGCGGCCTCACGATCGCCGCCATGATCACCGCGTCCGTGGTTTCAGTCGTGGGATCAATCTCCTACATCGGGCTCATCGTCCCCAATCTGATCTCGCTCTTCAAGGGCGACGACCTGCGCTCGACCCTTGCCGACACGGCGCTCTCGGGCGCGCTCTTCGTGCTCCTCTGCGACATCGCCGGACGCCTCATCATCGCGCCCTACGAGCTCCCGATCGAGCTCATCATCGGGTCGGTGGGGAGCCTCATCTTCATCGCGCTCATCTTCTACCGGCTGCGCTTCGGCCGGAAGTCCATGAGCCGCAGCGCGCTCCTCGCGCTCTTCGGACTCGAGCGCAATCGCCGCAACCCCGCCTGCGGAGGCCTCCAATGACTACATCGAACTCGCTCTCCGCCCAGGCTCAACGGCTGCGCCGCATGAAGCTGCGCCTCGCAATCCTCATCGGCCTCGTAGTCGTCTTCGCCGCGCTCTACCAGTTCGCCTTCGTGAACCCGAAGTTCTTCAGCTACGCGATGAGCGTGCGGCTCCCGAGGCTTGCCGTCCTTCTGATCGCCGGCACGGCCATCTCGGCCGCGGCCATCGTCTTTCAGACGATCATCCGCAACAACATCGTGACGCCGTGCCTCTTGGGCATGAATTCGCTCTATCTCCTCATCCACACGGCCGTGGTCTTCTTCCTCGGCTCGGGGAGCGAATTCGCGACGAACCCCGTGCTCGCGTTCGCCGCCGACATCGTCGTGATGGGGAGCGCGGCGAGCTTCATCTACTACGGGATCTTCCGCCGCACGGGCGGAAACGTCCTCTACGTGCTCCTCATCGGCACGGTGCTCACCACCTTCTTTTCGAGCGTCCAGAACTCGCTCACCCGCATCATGGACCCGAACGAGTACGACGCGCTGCTCAATTCCCTGGTCGCGAGCTTCACCAACGTGAACGCCGCCTGCATCGTGCCGGGCGCGCTCCTGCTCCTGCTCATCGCCTGGATGCTCAGGCGCGACCTCGCCATTCTCGACGTGATGAGCCTCGGGCGCGAAGCGGCCGTGAGCCTCGGCGTCGACTATGAAGGTGCTTTGAAGCGCCTCATGGTGGGCGTCGCACTCGCCATCGCCGTCGCCACGGCGCTCGTGGGCCCGCTTTCGTTCTTGGGGCTCATCACAGCCAACGTCGCGCGGCAGATGTTCTCGACCTTCCGCCACTCGTACCTCATTGCCGGAGCGTCGCTCGTAGGCATGCTCGTCCTCGCAGCAGGCCAGTTCGCCGTCGAGCACGTCATGGTCTACAGCGCGCCCGTGAGCGTCTTCGTGACGATCGGCGGCGGCATCTACTTCCTCTACCTGATCCTCACGCAGAAGTGACGCTTCTCGAGCGCACTCGATTCGACAGCCATGCTCAGCCTCAAGAACCTCACGAAAGCCTACGACGACCAAACGGTCGTTGATCAAGTCTCGCTCGATCTTCCTCCTGGAAAGGTGATCTCCTTCATCGGGCCCAACGGCGCGGGGAAGTCCACCGTGCTCGGCATGATCTCGCGCCTCATCGCCCGCACGTCGGGCGCGGTCGACTTCCACGGCAGGGACATCTCGAGTTGGGAGAGCCGCGAACTCGCGCGCCATCTCGCCATCCTGACCCAGGCGAACAACGTCCAGATGAAGCTCACCGTGCGCGAGCTCGTCGCCTTCGGGCGCTTTCCGCATTCTGGCTCCGCGCTCTCGGCCGACGACTGGCAGAAGGTCGACGAAGCCATCCGCTATATGGAATTGGAGCCCTTCGCAGAGCGCTTCATCGACGAGATGTCGGGCGGGCAGCGCCAGCGCGCCTTCATCGCCATGGTCCTCGCGCAGGACACCGAGTATGTGCTCCTCGACGAACCCACGAACAACCTCGACATCTATCACGCCGCCCAGATGATGAAGCTCGTGCGCAGGCTCTGCGACGAGCTCGGCAAGACCGTGATCCTCGTCCTGCACGAAATCAACCTCGCCGCCTTTTATTCCGACGTGATCTGCGCCTTCAAGGACGGCCGCATCGTGCTCCAGGGCTGCGTCGACGAGGTCATGACGCCCGAGAACCTCAAGTCCATCTACGGCGTCGACTTCGAGATCCACCGCATCGACGGCAGGCCTCTGGCCGTCTTCCACTGATTTTCATCCCCCAAACAGCTCCTCCTTCAAAGGACACCCCCATCATGAACGCCACCCGCCGCACGCTCCTTTCCGCGGCCGCTTCGCTCGCACTGCTCGCCGCAGGCTCGCCCGTCTTCGCCGCTGCTTCCGACACGGTCGAAGTTGAGTCCCTCAACGCCGCCAACAAGCCCATCACCGTGGCCGTCCCCAAAGCCCCGCAGCGGATCGCCGTCGCCGACTTCTCGGTTCTCGACACGCTCGATCACTGGGGTCTTGCCGACCGCATCGTCGCGCTTCCGCAGGCGACGGGCCTGCCCTATCTGCCGCAGTACTTCAAGAAGTCTTCCAAGGTGACGAATCTGGGCACCTTGAAGGAAGTCGACCTCGAGGCCCTGATGGCGTCCGAACCCGACGTCATCTTCATTTCCGGGCGCCTCGCGAAGAAGTACGACGAGCTCTCGAAGATCGCGCCCGTGGTCTTCATGACGGCCGACCACAACAAGGGCACGTTCGCGAGCTTCTCGGACAACCTCATGAACCTCGCGAAGATCTTCGGAAAGGAATCCGAAGCCAAGGCCGACGTCGCGCACTTCCAGGGCCGCATCGAGCGCATCCGCGAAGCCGCCGCCGGCCGCTCCGCCGTCGTCGGGCTCGTAACGAGCGCGCACTTCAATCTCCTCGGGAACAAGGCCCGGTGCGCGCTCATCGGCAACGAATTCGGCTTCAAGAACGTCGCCGAAAACGCCAATGCGAACCACGGCAACGAGGCGTCGTTCGAGCTTCTCCTGAAGCTCAACCCCGACTTCATCTTCGTGCTCGACCGCGACTCGGCGATCGCCCGCCCGGGCGCGAAGCTCGCCGCCGACGTGATGAAGAACGAACTAGTCGACCGCACGAAGGCGAAGCAGGAGAACCACATCGTCTACCTGTCGGCCGCCTCGTGGTACTTGGCCGACGGCGGCTACACCTCGATGAACAAGCAGTTCGAAGACGTCGAAAAAGCGCTCGGCCTCGTGAAGTGAGAAAGAAGAGGAGTTTCGCCATGACTTCCCGCCGCACTATTCTCAGCGCTTTCAGTGCATTCAGCGCGTTCGGAGCGCTTTCTCTCTCAAGACTCCCGCCGGTTCTCGCGGCGGACTCCAAGACCTTCACGCTGCCGAGCCTCACCGCCGACAAGACGATCTCCGCCGTGCTCGTGCCGGCCGATTCCCAACGCCTCGCCGTGCTCGAATACTCCGTCATCGAGAACCTCCAGGCGCTCGGGCTCGCGAGCCGCATCAAGGCGGCCGTGCCGACCAAGAACCTTCCCTGGATCGAGCCGCTCCCCGCCGACTGCGTCTACGTCGCCAACGTCAAGGCCGTCGACGTCGAGACGGTCCGTTCGGCCCGCCCCGACCTCATCTTCATCTCGGGCCGGATCTCGAGAAGCATCGATGTCTTCAAGCCCGTCGCGCCCACTGTCTGCCTCATTCCGGACAAAAAGAACGGCTGGAAGAGCTTCACGGGCAACTTCCTCGCGCTCGCCGACGTGTTCGGCAGGACGGCCGAAGCGCAGAAGCTCACCGCGCCGCTCGAAAAGCGCCTCGCCGCCGTCCGCAAGGCCTCTGCTGGAGAACGCGCCGCCGTCCTCATGATGGTGAACGGCCGCATGATGGCGGCTCCGGCGGGAGGCGCTGCCTCGAGGCTCACGGCGGAATTTGGCTTCACGAACGTCAAGGCCGCACCCGCAGGCAAGAACGCTCCTGCACCCCGACCGGCGCCTCAGCCCGGTCAGAAGCCCACGCCGCCCACCCAGGCGGAGATCGACGCCGCCAACGCGAAGACCATCGCGGAGCTCGTTCAGTTGAAGCCCAGCCGCATCTTCGTGCTCAACAAGGACGAAGCCATCGGCATGGAAAATCCGCACACGCTCGCGGCGGCAACTGCCGGCCAGGCCGCCTGGAAGCAGCTCGAGGCCGTCGCGGCCGGCCGCGTCCATGAACTTACGCACGCCGCCTGGTACTTGGCCGACGGCGGCGTTCTCTCGATGGACAAGATGCTCGGCGACGCCGAACGCGCGCTCGGCATCTAAGCCGCTCGATCTGCCGGCAGCAGAAAGCCCGCAGAAGTCCCTGCCGAATCGGCTGGGCGTCATGCGGGCTTTTCATTTTGGATCACCGGCCGTCAAAGGCCGGTCAGGCCGTCACTTCTGAAGGATGCGGACGTTCGACAAGCGCGCAATGGCGTCCTCAAGCACGCGGTCGTCACCCTTAGCGAAGTGCAAGCGGATGTAGCGGTGTTCGGGCTCGCGGAAGAAGCTCGAGCCCGGAACGGCGCCCAGCTTCACCTTTTCAGCAAGGTCGAGGCAGAACTGGTAGTCGTCGTCATAGCCGAATTCGCTGATGTCGACCAAGACGAAGTACGTGCCCTGCGGACGAAAGTACTTGAGCCCGAGGCTGTCTAGCCCCGACAAGAACACGTCGCGGCGGTGCATGTACTCGGCCTGAAGCTCCTCGTAGTAGTCGTCGCCGAATTCAAGGCCCGAGACGGCCGCTTCCTGAAGCGGCGCCGAAGCGCCCACGGTCAGGAAGTCGTGGACCTTGCGGACGCGGTCGAGGGCTTCGGCCGGCCCCATCACGTAGCCGAGGCGCCAGCCCGTGATCGAATAGGTCTTCGAGAGCGAGTTGCAGGTGATCGTGCGCTCGCGCATCCCGGGGAGCGCCGCGAAGTAGGTGTGGACGTGGGGCTTGTAGACGATGTGCTCGTAGACCTCGTCGGTGATGACGAACGCATCGAACTCCTTCACGATCGCGGCGATCTTGAGGAGCTCCTCCTTCGTGAAGACCTTCCCCGACGGGTTCGAGGGATTGCAGAGGATGAGGGCCTTCGCGCCCGCCCGGAAGGCAGCACGGAGCTCCTCGGGGTCGAAGTCGAAGGTCGGCGCCTTCAGGGGCACGAAGATCGGCTCCGCGCCCGAGAGAATGGCGTCGGCGCCGTAGTTCTCATAAAAGGGCGAGAAGATCGCCACCTTGTCGCCGGGGTTCACCGTGGCGAGCACCGCGGCCATCATGGCTTCCGTGCCGCCGCAGGTGACGCAGACCTCGGCGTTCGGATCGTATTCAAGCCCGCTGAAGTGCTTCACCTTCTCGCAGAGCGCTTCGCGAAAGTTCTGAGCACCCCAGGTGGTCGCGTACTGGTGCGGGCCTTCAAAGGCCACCTTGGCGAGCCGCTCGAGAATCGCCTTGGGCGGGTTGTAGTCGGGGAAGCCCTGCGCCAGATTGAGGGCTCCGTGCTTCGCGCACACGCGGCTCATACGGCGGATGACGGAATCCGTAAAGGTGCTGCTGCGGTCGCTCAGGGTGATCATCGTTTGTTCTCCAACAGGTCGTGCGTCGTTCTTCTTCGGGCGGCGTCTGGCGGTATTGGGAGAATCCCGCGGCGGCGCGCTCACAGAGAACATTTCACTCTCTTTGCCGGCGACGTGCGCCGGCAAAGAGGTAATACCTGCTGAAGCTCAAGCCTATTGAGGCGAAGAGCAAACCATCGGCAGCCGAGCAGCAGGCCGATCAGTCAGCCACGCGCTTGGCGAATTCCGCGGGGTAGCGGTCGCCCGCGACCGGCATGGCGTCGAGCGCTTCGCGAATCGATGCGAGTTCGTCGGCCGCGAGCTTCACTTCGGCAGCCGCCGCGTTTTCGCGCAGGCGGCCGATCTTCGTCGTGCCGGGAATCGGCGAAATGAAGTCGCCCTGAGCGAGCACCCAGGCGAGCGCGATCTGAGCGGGCGTCGCATCGTGAGCGTCCGCAATACCCTGCACGAGGTCGATGATTCGCTGGTTGGCCTTGAGGTTCTCTTCCTTGAAGCGCGGCACGACGCTTCGGAAGTCATCGGCGCCGAAGACGGCGTCCGCCTTGATGGCGCCCGACAGAAACCCCTTGCCGAGCGGGCTGAAGGGCACGAAGCCGATGCCTTCGCGCTTCAAAAGCGGAATGATCGCCTCTTCAGGCGCGCGCCACATCATGGAGTATTCGCTCTGAAGCGCCGCCACCGGGCAGACGGCGTGCGCGCGGGAGATGGTCTTGACTCCTGCTTCGGAAAGCCCCCAGCCGCGGATCTTGCCTTCCTTGATGAACTCGGCCATGACGCCCGCCACTTCTTCGACGGGGACCTTCGGGTCGACGCGGTGGAGGTAGTAGAGGTCGACGTAGTCGGTCTTCAGGCGCTTCAACGATCCTTCGAGCGACTGGCGGATGGTCTCGGGGCGGGCGTCCTGCACCTGACGGCCGCCCTCGAAGCGGATGCCGCACTTGGTGGCAAGGACGACGCGGTCCCGCACGCCTTCGAGCGCAGAGCCGACGAGCGCTTCGTTCGTGAAGGGCCCGTAGCACTCGGCCGTATCGAAGAACGTGACGCCCAAGTCGAGCGCTTCATGAATGAGCGCCTTCATCTCTTCGACGGGGTGGGCTGGCCCGTAGCCGTAGCTCATTCCCATGCAGCCGAGGCCGATGGCGGAAACCTTGATGCCGCTCTTGCCCAATTCTCGCATTTCCATGCTCTTTCTCCCAGAAATTAATTCGGGAAACCGCTTCCCGATTGATGGGATAAAGTCTATCTGCAAGCCATTTTCAGCACTTCACTCAAAGCAAGCACAATTGTGCTCTTTTCTCTCATAACGCATACTCTCTCCATCTGACTGCATCGACATTCATCCGCAGGGCTGCAGCGCTTTCACTCACTTCGGCAAAGCGACGCGCCCCAAGATCCGCCACAATAGTCGCCCGCATTCAACTCTTTTTCCTTCGACACCATGCCTCGACTTCTGAAGACCGCCGCCGTTCTCGCCTGCGCTGCCGCCGGCGCCCTGATGCTCTCCGCCTGCTCCGACGAAAAGAAGGTGGCCGACGTCTCGCTCGGCTTCCTCACCTTCAAGAACATCCAGATCGACGCGTTCGTCGACCCGAAGGTTCCCGGCGTCACGTGCCACGCCGCGAGCATCGAGTCGCCCCTCACGCTTGCAGACCCTTCCGACAGCTCCGTCTCCTGCCGCCAGACGGGCGAGATTACCCGCGCCATGATCGAGTCGATCGACAAGTCGAAGGACGGCGAAGTCATCTTCACGAAGTCGAAGAGCATCTTCTTTAAAAACATGAAGATCCGCCGCATCTACGACGCGCAGAACCAGACGCTCCTCTACGTCTCCTATTCGACCAAGGAAACGTCGGGAAGCTTCAAGCACAGCCTCTCCACCATTCCG
>Cebus_capucinus_imitator_PRJNA485217_SSR105__coassemble_307_pt1 | contig 25243 bp, 16 predicted proteins | sample Cebus_capucinus_imitator_PRJNA485217_SSR105__metabat2_low_PE_013 | metagenome-assembled genome bin Cebus_capucinus_imitator_PRJNA485217_SSR105 | reverse complement strand
CAGGCAAAGGAATAGAAAACTTTCTATTTCACCCACGACTATGCCCGAAGAGCCCTCAAATATTAGAATGTTTACGACAAATATCTTGGACACTCTCGATGCCCTGTCTTTGTCCGTACCTTTAATATCGAGCGGTGTGCAAATGCGCGGGCGGCGCAATGCTTGAAAGACGCTCTCCGTTTTTCTCTGCATTCCTCATGCCATTCTCTGCGCTCCCCGTCATCTGTCCATGGTTCGTGCCGCCGGCGCCGCCCGTTCTTCGGCGGGCCGTGGAGGCGCTTGCCGTCGCAGAGAGCAGCCAGAGCGCGGCAGTCGACTATGCGCCTCGCGAGGTCGTGCAGCGCGAAGACGAGCCCTACCGCGAGGTGCGCATTATTGAGAGCGGGCTCTTGAGCCAGGCAGTCATCAACCGCAGGCTAACGAAGCCCGTCGCCATGAATCTCTACGCTGAAGGCTCCATGATGGGCTTTCTCAACGTCTTTACGGGCGTGGCCGCGCCGCGGCTGGTGGCGAGTGAGAAGCATTCCCGCGCGGTGGTCGCGGAGAGGAGCCGCGTGCTTGAGGTCGTCAAGACCGATGCTGAGCTCCTCCTTAAACTCGCGGGCTACTGCGAGCTTGCCGCCAAGTCCGAGCTCATCGGCATGGAGGCGCTCTTTTCGCTCGCGCTTGAAGACCGCCTCAAGCTTTTCTACGCTGCGTCGCTGCTTCGGAGCGGCGTCAATCCATTGGAGTCGAGAGAAGAGCATCTCGAAGTCCCGCACCCGATCACGCGGACGGCGCTCGAGCGCGTGATCTATGCCTCGCGCGTAAGCCTCGACCGGCATCTCGCTGAAGCGGCCAGATCCGGCATGCTGCTGCAGAAGGCCGGAAAGCGCTTCGTGCGCCGGCGCGATCTCGAGCCCATGGCCGAATGGATTCTCGAGCGATAAGCCTGCCGGCTAGGGATTTTCCTCTCGGGCATTGACGCCGAAAGAGAGGCTTGAGGCGGAAGGCCTACGCGCGCTCCGCGGCCCGCGCCGTAAGATGAAGAGACTGCCCTAGGCAGCGCGCGGATCGACCCGCCGCCCTCCAAAAGTTTCGAGTCTCTCAACCAATAGCGAGCATCACATCATGCAGGCCATGCCCTTTGATCCCCTCGACTATCCTCATTCCTCCCGCCGCACGGTGGTTTATGCCAAGAACGGCATGACGTGCGCGGGCAACCCCACGGCCGCCTCGATCGGCCTGCAGACGCTTATCAAGGGCGGCAACGCCGTGGACGCGGCCGTTGCGATGGCGGCCGCCATGCCGCTCGTCGAGCCCACGGGGAACGGTCTCGGCGCCGACGCCTTCGTGATGGTCTGGAAGGACGGAAAGCTCTACGGCATCAACGGGTCGGGCCCGTCGCCCAAGGCCGCCTCGATCGAGGCGTTGCGCGCCAAGGGCTGCGACAAGATGCCCGCCTACGGCGTTCTCGCTTCCGACGTGCCGGGCGCCGTCGGCACGTGGGCGGCGGTGCATGAGCGCTTCGGCCGCATGGCGTTCTCCGACGCGCTCGCCCCCGCGATCGACTATGCGGAAAAGGGCTTCCCTGTTTCGCCCACCGTCGCCGACCTCTGGGCCCGTTCGGTGAAGCTCTATGCGGGGATGCGCGACGATCCGCAGTTCGAGCCCTGGTTCGAGCACTTTGCGCCCGAAGGCCGCGCTCCGGAACCCGGCGACGTCTTCCGTTCGCCCGACATCGCGAAGACCCTGCGCCGCATCGCCGAAACCAAGGGCGAAGCCTTCTACCGCGGCGAGATCGCCGAGAAAATCGCCGAATTCTTCGCCGCCCACGGCGGGTTCTTGACGAAGGAGGACCTTGCGGCCTGGCATCCCGAGTGGGTGGAGCCCCTTCACATCAACTACAAGGGCTACGACGTCTGGGAGATGCCCCCCAACGGCCACGGCATCACGGTGCTCATGACGCTCAAGATCCTCGCAGGGCTCGAGCTCGGCGCGCCGCTTACGGCCGAGACGATGCATAAGCAGATCGAGGCCATGAAGCTCGCGATGCGCGACACCGCCGCGCACGTGACGGAGCCTTCGGCCATGCGCGTGACAACGGACGAACTCCTCTCCGACGACTACGCGGCAGCCCGCCGCGCCCTCATCGGCGAGAAGGCGGTGCTCCCCGACGCGGGCGACCCGCGCGGCAGCTCCACGGTCTACTTCTGCGCGGCCGACAGCGACGGCATGATGGTTTCCTTCATCCAGAGCAACTACCGCGGCTTCGGCTCGGGCATCGTCGTTCCGGCCACGGGCATCGCGATGAACGACCGCATGGAGAACTTCCAGTTCGACCCCTCGCACGCCAACTGCCTCGCGGGCGGCAAGCGCCCCTACCACACGATCATTCCGGGGTTCCTCTCGAAGGACGGCGAGCCCGTCGGGCCCTTCGGCATCATGGGCGGCTTCATGCAGCCGCAGGCGCACGTGCAGGTGGTGCAGAACCTGGTCGACTGGCACCTCAACCCGCAGCAGGCGCTCGATTCGCCGCGCTGGCAGTGGACGGGCGGCCTCAAGGTCGACATCGAGTCGGACGTGCCGGCCGCGGAAATCCAGAAGCTCATCCGCCGAGGCCACTTGGTGACCGTGAAGGCCGACCTCACCGCCATGGGACGCGGCCAGATGATTCTCCGCTCGCCCGAAGGCATCTACTGCGGCGCGACGGAAAAACGCACGGACGGCCAGATCATGGCGTACTGACGCTCCTTGCCGGTGCATCGGCAAACGGCCGGTGCACCATTGAGGTGCGTACTTCTCCAAAAGAGAGATTAAAACGGGGTGCCTGAATTGGCACTCCGTTTGCTTTGGATGTAGATGGAGGCGCCGCGGAATAAGAACGGCGCCCGAATGAATGCGAAGCACGCTTCTAGGAGGAACACCATGGTCTACGCCAGCGAATGCATTGTTGAGGTCCCGGTCCAGGCGGCCGAGAGCGTCGTGCGCACGTTCGAACCCATCAAGGTCGAGGAGACTATCCGCCGCATTGCGCTCGGCTTCGTTCTGACGACGGGCGCGGTCGCCATCATCACGGTGCTCGCTGCCTTCTCCATGAAGTTCTGATTCCGACGCACCTTTCAGCACATCAGGCGAAAAAATGCCGCCCATCCCTTGGAGGATGAGCGGCATTTGAGCGTCGTCGGCTGAGCGCGTCAGTTTTAGAACGCTTCGTCCTTCAGGTCGTGGTCGACCATGGCCGCCACGCAGCTGTCGGACCAGACGTTCAAGGCCGTTTCAATGGCGTCGACCACTGCATAGAAGGGCAGGATCACGCCCATCAGCAGAATGGGCACGTTCATGCCGGCGAGCAGCGAGGCCGAAAGGAAGAAGCACCCCATCGGGACGCCGGCGTTGCCGACGGCGGCGATGGTCGAAATGAAGATCCAGATGATCAGGGTGCCGGCAGTAATGTCCGCGCCCGCGTTCTGCATGAGGTAGACCACGGTGAGGAGAATGAAGGCCGCGCAGCCGTTCATGTTGATCGTCGTGCAGATCGGCAGCACGAAGCGCGAAACCGGGCGACGCATGCCGAGGCGGTTTTCGGCCGAGGTCATGGTGACCGGGAGCGTGCCCGCCGAGGACTTCGAGAAGAAGGCCACGGTGAGCGCGGGGAACATGGCCTTGGCGACCTTGATCGGATTGAGGCCGCGCGCGAGGAGCACGATCGGCAGGATCACGAACATCTGCACGAAGTTGGCCGTGAGGACCGCGGCGAAGTAGACGCCGAGGCCGCCGAGCTCAACGCCCGACGCGAGGTCGGCCGCGAGCACCGAGAAAAAGCCGAAGATGCCGAGCGGGAGCACCTTGATGATCCAGCTCACGATGCGAAAGAGGATCTCCTGGAGGCCCAAGAAGAGGTTGAGGAGCGTGTCCTGGGCCTTCGAGGGCGCCATTTTGGCGATGGCGATGCCGACGGCCGCCGAAATGAGGAGGACCGAAAGGACGTTCGCCGAAAGGAAGGGAGCCAGGATGTTGTCCGGGATCACCGACTCGATGTACTTGAGGTACCCCGCGCCGCCGGCGTTGGCGGCCACGCTCGACAAGGGCGCCGCGGCTTCCGTGCCCGAGAGCGAAGCGGAGACGTTCTCGGGCGAGAAGATCAGGAAGAGAACGGCGGCGAGCGATGCTGCAAGGATCGTCGTGAAGAGCGTGTAGAAGACCGTCCGACGGAAGATCTTCTTCGAGCCGCTCGAGCGCGAGAGGCCCGCGAGCGTCGAGATGATCGAAACGGCGATGATCGGGATCGCCACGAACTTGAAGAGGCGGATGAACATCGTCGCGATGAAGTCCGCGACCGAGTGCGTTTCGGGGGTGCCCCAGACGCCGTTGACGATGCCGAAGACGATGGCGACGGCATAGAGGAGCGCGAGGATCTTGCCTCCGCCCGGGTTCGACTGCTGCGACTTGGCGGCCAATTCTTCCTTGGCCGGGGCGTCGTTCGGAATGGACATGCTGTATTCCTATTCATGCGGCGCTTGGGGGCGCGGCATGCGGGCTACCGGGGTCTGCATGCGCGCTCGGGGCGCCTTTGTTGCTGCTGCAACCGATTATTTCAAAAGTGGGCCCTCTGCGGCAGTCCGCACATATGGGTAATACTGATTACAACAGGAAAAAGCACAAAAAAAGTCCCAAACGCGCTGTTCGGGACTTTTTGCGTTCATTCAGTGCTTTGTATTCAATCGCCGAGGATTCTGCGCGCAGTGGAGGCGGTCTGCTCGGCCGTCTTTTCCAAAAGCTGCTGCTCATCGGGCTGGACGGGAGCCTCCGTCTGCTGAATGAGAGGCCGCGAGGCCTTCTTTTCGGCGGCTGCGGCCTGAGCGGCGCTCGTGCCGGCACGGCGGCCGAAGACCAAGGCGCCGATGAGGCCGAAGTTGTCGAAGCGCACGCGCCCGTAAATTCCGCCCGTGGTGTCGCCCGCGGCGAAGAGCTTCGGGATGACGGCGCCCTGGCGGTCGAGGACGCGCGCCTTCTCGTCGATGCGGATGCCGCCAAGAGACCCATGAATGGCCGGGCGGATGCGGATCGAAAAGTAGGGGGGCGTCACGAACTTGGAAGCCGGAAGCGGGCGGGCGAACTTGCCCTCCAAGGCGCCCGTGGTGCGGCACTCGTCGAGGGTTTCGGCGAGGTCGGCGAGACGGATGCCGAGGGTTTCCGCGAGCTGCGCGATGGTGTCGTCGCGCGAGATGCTCGCCGTCTGCCGCAGGCGTTCGAAGAGCGCGCGGTCGAAGTTCGAGGAGTCGCCGATCAGCCAGGCGCAGCCGCCGGGCTGCGCGAGGACGGCGCAGGCCACTTCTTCCGGAACGGCGAGTTCGTTCACGAACCGCTGCCCCGTGGCATTGACAAGAATCGCCCCGCACTTGCGGAAGGGCTTCGAGATGAGCGTGCCCGTCAACGCGTGCGTGGTCGGGTGAAGCATCACCGCGTCGCGGTCGACGATCGCGGCGCCCAAGTTCTCTGCGAGCTTGATGCCGTCGCCCGTTGCGCCCGCGACGTTCGTGGTCATGAGGGGCGGGCAGGCCGGGCAGTTGCGCCGCACGAGGTCGAGGCTGCCGGCGTAGCCGCCGGTGGCAAGCACGACGGTCTTGGCGTGGACCTTGATGCTGCGCCCCGACATGGTGACGGCTTCAATATCGACGTCCGAGCAGCTGCTCCGGCTCATGTCGACTACGCGGGCGTTGGTGATGATGGGGATGCCGAGGGCTTCGGACTGGGCGAGCAGCTCGCCGACCAGAGCGTTGCCGATGAAGGCGCTGCCGCTCTTCAGGCGGTACTCGCGCACGTGCTTCGCGCCGGGGCGGGTGCCCGCGGGCTTAAGCCCGAGGCCGAGGTTTTTGAGCCACTTCACGGTGTTGAGCGAATCGTCGACCAACTCCTCATCGAGCTTGGCGTCGGCCGTGCGGCCGCGCCGGTGCATTTCCTTGAGGAGCGCCTCGCGTTCGGCGATGATTTCGCGGCGCACGGCCGTCGGCCAGTGCTTCTCCTTGTCGTTCGGGTCGTCGACCGCCGTGACGGCGTCTTCGGCGAGCACGGTGTTGCCGCCCACCATGCGCATCTTCTCGAGCACGAGGACGCGCGCGCCGGCTTGAGCTGCCGCGACCGCCGCCGTGAGGCCGGCTGCGCCCGCGCCCACCACCGCGACGTCGCAGTAGAAGGGCGCAGTGCCCGCGATTTCGGCGTCTGCGATGGCCGCGGCCATCGCCCCGCGCGGCATGAGGGCCGCGAAAGGCGCCGCGCCGCAGAGAACTGCGGCAGCGATGGAGCGGACAAGCAGAGTGCGCCGCGTGGGCATTGACGGATGGAGCATAGAGAAAGCGGTGGTCGGAAGCGGAGAGCGCCGTGAAGAAGGAGTGGATGGAAGAGAGAAGTAATCCGATGGATTAAGGCATCAGCTTACATAAAGAGAAGCCTACGCTCTTCAACGGAGGGAAAACCCTGATCTAATCAAAGAATAGCAAATTGGGCGGAGCATTTTCCATTCCGCGAAACGAGCTTAAGAGCACGTGGGCGGCGAGCTTGAGCCATTTCTCCTGAGGCAGCGGCTGCAGATTCGGGACTTCACTATATCTTGATTAAAATCAAATTAAGTAAGGTGCAGATGATGGCGTTTACTTTAATCGTTATTCGCTTTGAGAATAGCGCCATTCCGGCGTTTCAGAATAGAAAAAGGTGCTTGTTGATTGTTTGATACCTATATCGGGGTAATTTGAGTCCATCAAAAGGGCAGTGTTGACGCGGAGCTGCATCCGCCCTTCGGCCGAAAGCCTTCTGCGACAGGCTAATGGCTGAATCGCTTCAATCTCTAGAGAATCGCCCTAGCAGTTTCAGGCGGCCCCGCTCCCCGCGGGACATCAAGCCCAAGAGATCCGCTTTTTTATTAGACCCTCGGAACTTTCAGCGCAGCAATTCCACCCGGAAGCGCAGGCAGTTCCGGCAAACAACGAACTCCCTCCGAAGGAGATTTCAATGGACATTTCCCGCAGAAGCTTCCTCAAGCGCGGCCTCATCCTCGGCTCGACCCCCGTCGCGGCCGGCCTGGCTAGCACGGCAGCCATGGCGGCTCCGAGCACCAAGAAGCCCTACAAGCTCGCGAACGTGCAGGAATACTTCAACATCTGCTGCTACTGCGCCGGCGGCTGCGGCACGATCGTTTCGAACCGCAATGGCGAACTGATCAACATCGAAGGCGACCCGGACCATCCGGTGAACCTCGGCGGCCTGTGCCCGAAGGGCGCGACTCTCTGGGGCCTGCGCCAGGTCGTTACGCCCGACCGCAAGGTCAAGCCCAATCCCAACCGCTTCATCTACCCGATGGTCCGCCGTCCGGGCTCGAAGGACTGGGAGCGCATCAGCTGGGATGAAGCCCTCGACGGCATCGCCCGCCACGTCAAGAAGACCCGCGACGAAACGTTCGTGCAGACCGAAGACGGCTACACCGTCAACCGCGCGGAAGGCTTCGCGTTCCTCGGCGGCTCGCAGATCAACAACGAAGAGTGCTGGCTGCTGCAGAAGTTCTGCCGCACGCTCGGCTCCATCGCGATCGACAACCAGACGCGCGTCTGCCACTCCTCGACCGTCGCGGGCCTTGCTCCCTCCTTCGGCCGCGGCTCGATGACCTCGCACTGGTGCGACTACGCCAACTCCGACGTCATCCTCACCGCAGGCTCGAACAACGTCGAAAACCATCCGCTCTCCTCGCGCTGGGTCCAGCGCGCTCAGGACAAGGGCGCCACGTGGATCGTGATCGACCCGCGCTTCACGCGCTCCGCGAAGAACGCCGACATCTACGGCCGCATCCGCCCGGGCACCGACATCGCCTTCTGGGGCGGCCTCATCAGCTACATCATCAACAACAAGCTCTATCAGGAAGAGTACGTTCTCAACTACACGAACGCCGCCTGCATCCTGACGAAGGACTACGACTTCGATCCGAAGACGGGTCTCTTCACGGGCTTTGATGAAGAATCGAAGACCTACTCGGACGCCACCTGGGGCTACGACGTCGAACGCTTCGAGAAGTGGGACACGACCCCGACGGGCAAGTACGCCTGGGTGAAGAAGCCCGGCACGCCGAACTTCGTGCCGCCCGAACTCGAAATCCTCAAGCGCGACATGACGCTTGAGAACCCGCTCTGCGTGCTCAACGTGATGAAGCGTCACTACGCGCGCTACACGCCGGAAATGGTCTCCCGCGTGACGGGCATGGACATGGACGTGATGATGAAGATCTGGAAGATCTACGCGTCCACGGGCAAGCCCGGCAAGGCCGGCGCTCTCCTCTACGCCCTCGGCCAGACGCAGCACACCTACGGCGGCCAGAACTGCCGCGCGATGTCGATCGTGCAGCTCCTTCTCGGCAACGTCGGCGTCCCGGGCGGCGGCTTGAACGCCATGCGCGGCGAGCCGAACGTTCAGGGCGCGACCGACGTCGCCTGCACGGTGCCTGATCTTCCGGGCTACCTCAAGTGGCCGACCGCCAAGAAGCACCGCCGCCTCGCCGACTACCTCCACGCCGAAACCTACGCCGACGGCTACTACTCGAACAAGCCCAAGTTCATGGTTTCGTTCCTGAAGGAATTCTTCGGCGAAAACGCCACGGTCGAGAACGACTACGGCTACGACATGCTCCCGAAGATCGGTCCGCGTCTGCCGGCTTCCGCCTGGACGACGATGGGCACCTTCCACATGATGCGCGACCACCGCATCAAGGGCTACTTCGCCTGGGGCATGAACCCGGCTCATTCGACCCCGAACGCCAAGTTCGCCCGCAACGCGATGGCCAACCTCGACTGGCTCGTCTGCGCCGACTGGTTCCCGACGGAAACCGCGACCTTCTGGAAGGCTCCGGACATGGATCCGACGAAGGTCCAGACCGAGGTCTACTTCCTCCCGGCCGCGCTCATCTATGAAAAGATCGGCTCGATCTCGAACTCCGGCCGCTGGGTGCAGTGGCGTCAGCAGGGCGTTCTGCCCCCGGGCGAATGCAAGCCCGACTTCGAGATCATCGAGATGCTCTTCGACCGCATCCGCACGCTCTACAAGAACGAAGGCGGCGTCTACCCGGATCCGATCCTGAAGGCCAACATGGACTACAAGATCGACGGCAAGTACGACCTGCGCGCCGTGTGCTGGGCGATCAACGGCTACACCGTCAAGGACGGCAAGCTCCTGCCCGGCTACGCCAAGCTCGAAGCCGACGGCTCGACCGCCTGCGGCATGTGGATCTACTCGGGCTACTACAACAACGAGGCCGACAAGCTCGACCCGATGAAGCAGCCCCTCGCCCGCCGCAGCAAGGAAGACCCGTCCGGTCTCGGCGTCTACCAGAACTGGTCGTTCGCCTGGCCGGCCAACCGCCGCGTTCTCTACAACCGCGCCTCTTGCGACATGCAGGGCCGTCCGTGGAATCCGGAAAAGGTCCTCGTTGAATGGAAGGACGGCAAGTGGATCCAGAACGACGTGGGCGACTTCGTGACGGCTACGCCTCCGGACAACAAGGCCTTCTTCATGACCTGGGAGCAGAACGCTCGACTCTTCTCCTACGCCATGGCCGACGGCCCCATGCCCGAACACTACGAACCGTTCGAATCGCCGACGAAGAACCCCTTCAACGAACGCGGCCAGAACCCCTGCGCGCTCTTCACGGAAGACAAGGACAATCGCCGCGGCAAGGTCGAGGACTATCCGTATGTCGCCACGACCTACTCGGTGACCGAGCACTGGCAGACGGGCGCTCAGACCCGTTCGATCCCCTGGCTCGACGAGCTGATCAGCGTGAACTTCATCGAGCTCTCGCCTGAACTCGCCAAGGAAAAGGGCATCAAGAACGGCGATGAGGTCCGCGTCTGGAACAACCGCGGCTCGGTTAAGGTCCGCGCGATGGTCACGATCCGCATGCAGCCCATGCAGATCAACGGCAAGCTCACGCACGTGGTCGGCCTCCCGCACCACTTCTCGTGGGCCGGCGCCTTCGCTACCGGCGACAACGTCAACGACTTGACGCCGAACGTGGGCGACCCGGTAAGCTTCATCCCGGAATACAAGGCCTTCCTCGTGAACATCGAGAAGGCTGCCTGAGATAGCGACCCAACAACCAGGAGACAATTAAATGGCTGAAAACAAAGAAGTCGCTATGCTGTTCGATGCTTCGCACTGCACCGGCTGCCGCGGCTGCCAGGTGGCGTGCAAGCAGTGGAACGTGCTGCCCGCGAGCCTCGAGCTCAACGCCAATCAGAAGAACTTCAACGGCACCTACCAGGGTCCGCTCGATCTGAACGGCGACACGCGCCTCATCATGACGTTCGACGAGCAGCCCTCGGGCGACAAGTTCCACCCGGTGAACTGGGCCATCGGCCGCCGCTCGTGCTACCACTGCACGGACGCGGGCTGCGTGAAGGCCTGCTCTTCGGGCGCGCTCAGCAAGGACGAGCGCGGCGTCGTCAAGCTCGACACCGACAAGTGCAACGGCTGCACGTTCTGCCAGGCCGCCTGCCCCTTCGACGTGCCGCGCTTCCGTCCGATGGACGGCCGCATCGACAAGTGCACGCTCTGCATCGACCGTCTCGACAACGGCGGCATCCCCGCCTGCGTGAAGACCTGCCAGCCTGAGGCCCTGAGCTTCGGGCCGCGCGAAGAGATGCTCAAGAAGGCCCATGCCCGCGTGGAGTTCTTGAAGAAGAAGGGCTTCACGAAGGCCGAGGTCTACGGCGAAAACGAATGCGGCGGCCTGCACGTGATCCACGTCTGCGCCTACGGCCACGAGGCCTATGGTCTGCCGACCGATCCGAAGCCGAAGGAAGTTCTGAACGCCATCGACGTGATGAAGCCCGTTACGGCCGTCGGCACGGTCGCCGTCCTCGGCGCGCTTGCCGTCTCGTTCCTCGCCAACCTTGGGTACCGCCGCAAGGAAGTCACCCTTGAAGAAGCAAAGGCCCATTGGACGCCCGAGCAGCGCGCCCTCGCGGAGAAGGAAGCCCGCGAAGCGCTCGCCAAGGCCAAATCCGGCAACGCCGCCCACTAAGGAGACATCATGACTCGCTACATTCAGCGCCATTCGCTCCTGACGCGCGTCACGCACGGCGTCGCTGCGATCACCTGCATCCTGCTCGCCATCACGGGCCTCTTCGTGTTCTGGCCCGAACTCGGCGGCTCGATCATGGGGGGTGAATTCACTCACTGGATGCGCATGCTTCACCGCGTGTTCGCCATCCCGTTCATCCTCGTTCCGCTCTACGCCGTTCTGAAGTCGCCTCAGGGTGCCGCGCACCTCTTCAAGGAAGACGTCTTCGGCAAGTGGGACAAGGACGACTACAAGTGGGCGATGCTCTTCCCCTTCTACCTCTTCGCCCCGTCGAAGATCCACATGCCCCCGCAGCACCATGTGAAGTCGGCGCAGCGTCTTGCTGACGGCGCGCTCCTCTTCTTCTGCATCATCATGGCCGTGACCGGCATGATCCTGTGGCTCAACACGGGGCTGCTGCCGAGCGGCGGCATGAAGGTCGAGTTCAGCGAAGGCGTCCTCCTCTGGTCGCGTCTGCTCCACGACATCTTCTTCTGCCTCACGACGATCGTCGGCATCGCGCACATCTACCTCGGCGCGGGCATCTTCGAGCCGTACCGCGGCACCGCCCGCATCATGTTCGGCGACGGCAAGGTGAGCGAATCGGACGCCCTCTACCACTGGGGCTACTGGGCCAATGAAGAGCTCACGACCGGCAAGAACGTGACGGTCGAAAAGGACGGCAAGAAGTAATCTTGCGGCTCTAGACTTCCCCCGGGATTCCTGCGGGTCATCACGCAGGAATCCCACAGAAGGGGGAAAACTCAAGATTCCGCTGCCGCCTCTCTGTTGGGGGGAGGCGGCAGCGGAGTCCGCAAAAGCCTGCGGCAGAGTTCCCAATTTAAGGGACTTGCTTCATACTTTTGCGAACGGCGGCCGGAGGCCCTTGCACACCCCCGCCTCCGCCGCTTTACGCAAAGACCCAATTGACAAGAAGAAGGAACAGACATGAATCCGAAGTCGATCGAACGCGCTCTTGACCGCTACCGCGCCTTCAAGGATGAAGACGTCCGCAGCCGCCTCGCCGTGTTCGGCCCGCTCATCCTTGAAGCGGCTGCCGTCAGCAACGAGCTTGACGACGAAGACGTCGTCGTCAACCGCGAGCCTTCGGCCGACGAGGTGGTGGAGGCGAGCAAGCCCGCGGGCGAGCCCCTCCTCAAGAAGGGTCTGGTTTCGATCAAGGCTGAGTCGTTCCAGCGCTGCGCGAAGCACATGGGCGAGGTGCTTCTCAAGACCCTCAAGCTTGACGATGAACTCAAGGCCGCCGCCGAAAGCTTCGACTTCGCGCCCTACACCACGCAGTCGATTCTCGACGAGGCCGTGCGCAATCCCCACGGCTACCTCGGCCAGGCGGTGAGCCTCTGGGCCGCCGAGGACGAAACGCTCCTCGACGTCTTCGTGCTTCCGGTCCTGGGCGAAACGCTGCGCGCCTACCTCACGCGCTTCGCTGAAGGCGCTTCGGCGCTCCTTGAAAAGTCCGAAGACAAGAAGCCCTCCTACAGCCGCTCGACCAAGTGCTTCTGCTGCGGCGCCGAACCCGACATCGCGGTGGTCGTCGAAACGACGCTGCGCGGCAACGTGAAGAAGCTCTACTGCAGCGCCTGCGGCGGCTCCTGGATCTTCGAGCGCGTCCGCTGCGTGCGCTGCGGCAACGACGTCGCGTCCGAACTCACCTACATCAGCGACGAGGACGACGACAGCCACCGCATGCACGTCTGCTCGAAGTGCGGCGAGGCGATGCCCACGCTCTTCGCGATGGGCGACGAGCTCACGTTCAATGCCGACGTCGAGGCGATCGTCCTCACGGGTCTTGAAGAGGCCTACGAGATCGCCAAGATGGAGGGCAGCCTTCCGCAGCCCGTCAAGAAGCCCGTCGACTCGACGCAGGTCGGCCGCGCGCCGGGCCGCCATAACTAACGGCTGCTTATCGGAAGGGTCTCCCCAATCATCCAGGACCAGGAAAGCGAAATGGCCAACACGTTTTCTGCTGAACGCGCCCTTTACGGCAATGCCCTCAGCCCGGTGGTCGACGCGGATACGGGGCTCAATGCGAGCGCCCGCCGCGTGGAGATCGTCCGCATCGCGCAAGCGACCTCCGGCCCCGACACGGACTATGTTGCCGAAGAGGTGCCCATCGCCCTGGTCTACAACGGCATCTCGCACGCCGTGATGATGGCAACGCCCTCCATGCTCGAGGAGTTCGCGATTGGCTTTTCGCTTGCCGAAGGCATCGTCGAGAGCCCGTCCGACATCTTCGGGATCGAGGTGACGGAAGGCTGCAGGGGCGGGCGCAACGTCGAGATCACGATCGCGTCGGAGAACTTCTGGAAGCTCAAGGAATATCGCCGCTCGATGACGGGCCGCACGGGCTGCGGCATCTGCGGCGTCGAATCCCTCGAAGGCGCTGTGAGGCCCACGCCCCGCGTCGCCTTCACGCAGGTCTTCAATCTCGAGCACTATGAGCGCGCTTTGGGGTACCTTCACGACGTTGAAGAACTCGGGCGCCTTACGGGTGCGACGCACGCTGCGGCCTGGGTGATGCCCGACGGCGCGCTCGCGGGCGGTGCCGAAGACGTCGGCCGCCACGTGGCGCTCGACAAGCTCCTCGGGCTGCGCGCTAAGCGCGGTTGGAAGGACGGCGCCCTCGTCATCAGTTCCCGCGCCTCCTACGAAATGGTGCAGAAGGCGGCGATGACGGGCGTGGAGATCATCTTCGCCGTTTCGGCGCCGACGGCGCTCGCGATCGATGTGGCTGAAAAAGCGGGCATCACGCTTGCGGCCTTCTGCCGCCGCGGGCGCGCCAACGTCTATACGCACCCCGAACGCCTCATCGGCTTGGGTCAGCAGGCCTGATCTCAACCCAAGCGCAGTTCGCCTGCATTCGCAGAAAGCCCGCAGATTCACCGCTGCGGGCTTTTTGCTGTCCTCTTGATTTGCATCCGTCAATAAGGCGCGCATGGCGCAGGTATATTGGAGTCCTCAGAAGAATCCTTGAGGAATCCCAAGCCATGCCTTCAGATGCAGGGCGCCCCGTGCGCATATTTCATACCTCCGACTGGCACCTCGGCCGGCAGATCGCCGACGTGGACAGGACGGAAGACTTTCGATCGTTTCTCGACTGGCTCTTGGGCGAAATCCGAAGCCGCCGGCCGGACGTACTCCTCATTGCGGGCGACGTCTTCGACACGACGATGCCGTCGTCGGACGCGCAGCGCCTTTACTACGAGTTTCTGACGAAGGCGGCCGAGACGGAGCTCTTGGCCGTCGTGGTGACGGCAGGCAACCACGACTCCCTACGGTTTCTGCGCGCGCCTGAAGTGCTCCTCTCCACCATCCGCACCATCGTGGCGGGGAACACGCCGGAGACGGAGGCGGTGGTCGTGCGCGACAAGGCCGGGGCGCCCATCCTAGGCATTGCGGCCGTGCCTTATCTGCGTGAAGGCGACGTGCGCACATCCGGCCTTTCGGAAACGGAGGACGACCGCCGACGCGCATGGGAGGCGGGCGTGCGGGCGCACTATGAAGACGTGCGGGAGGAGCTCCTGCGTCAATTGGGCGATGCGGCCGACGGCGTCCCTCTGATTGCCATGGGGCATCTCTTCGCGGCGGGGAGCGCCGTGGGCGGCGCGAAGAAATCGGTGGATGCGCAGGCCTCGGAATCGGTCTTTGTGGGATCGCTTCGCAACGTCTCGGCGGCAGCCTTCGGCGAAGGCTGGCGCTACATCGCGCTCGGGCACATCCATCGCCCTCAGGCCGTGAAGGGCTCGAACGACGCCGCCTGGTACTGCGGCTCGCCGCTGATGCTCGACTTCGGGGCCCTGAGCGACAAGCAGCAGATTCTCGAAGTGGAAATCTCGAAGGAAGAAGTGAAGCGCACGGCCGTGCCCGTGCCGCAGCCCCGCGTGCTCGCGCGCATCAAGGGGAACTTCGAGGCGCTGCAGCAGGGCTTCGCCGAACTGGGTAGGCAGTCTCCGGGCGCCGTCGTGGAGGCGGTATTCACCGGTGCGGCGCCCGATGCGCAGCGGTTCGTGGAGACGCTGCAGCGCTCCGCCGAAAACGCAGGCGTGCATCTTGCTGCCGTGAGAAGCCAGGCGGCTGAGCATCTCGACGGGTTCGAGGCGCCTCAGCAGCGGCTCGACGACATTACGCCCGAAGAAGTCTTCCTCTCCGTGCTTGAGAGAAACGGCGCGGACGACGCCGCGCGAGAGGAGCTCGTTCCGCTTTTTGGGGAAATCCTTGAAGAAGCGGGTGCCGCACTGCGCGAAAAGGAGGCCCGCAGAGCCGAAAGGAGCAGCGAGCTCGGCGGACGCGGGAGGGCCGCAAAGACGGCTGCCGGCCGAAAGGCAGAGAAGAACGAAGACGGTCAGGACGCCTGAGGAGGAAAGCATCATGAGGCTTTTGAAGCTCAAGATTGAAAACATCAACTCGCTCGCCGGCGTCTATGAAATCGACTTCACGGCGCACGACTTTTCTGAGAGCGGCATCTTCGCGATCGTGGGGCCCACGGGGAGCGGCAAGACCACGATCCTCGACGCCGTGACGCTTGCGCTCTTCGGCGACACGCCCCGCACCAAGGCGCGCACGTCGACCTCGAAGGACGGCAGCTGCATGGTGCTCACTGAAGGCCGGAAGACCTGTTCGGCGACGGTGGTGTTCGAGTCGAAGGGGGCGTACTGGCGCTCGCGTTGGAGCGTGATTCTGAAGCGCACGGGCGAACCCAGGCCGGCCGATGTGGAGCTCGTGCGTCTGACGGGCCCCGACGACGAGGAAGGTGAAATCGTCGTTGAGCAGAAGTCGGCGTGGAACACCGCCGTTCCGGAAGTGATCGGCATGAATTTCGAAACCTTCACGCGCTGCGCGCTTCTGGCGCAGGGGGCCTTCGCCGAGCTTCTGCGCGCCAAGGTGGACGACCGTGCCGCGATTCTCGAGAGAATCACCGGCACGGAGATCTACAGCGCCATCGGCAAGAAGGTGTTCGAGCGCGCCCGCGATGAGGCCGACGGCGTCAAGATGCTGCTCGCGAGGATCGAAGGCGCGCAGGTGCTCGAGGACGACGACCGCGCGGCGCTAGAAAAGCGCGTCGAAGAAGCTTCAGCCGCCGCCGAGTCGGCCAAGAAGATGCGCGATGAGCTCCAGGCCGATCTCGCATGGGTGAGGCAGCTTGCTGCTGCCCGCAGACGCGCAGAAGCCGCTCGCAGCGCGCTCGTCAAGGCCGAACGGGACGAAGCCGACGCGCAGGTGTTCAAATTCGAGGCCGCGGCTGCCCGCCGGGCGGCGGAGCCGTTGGCTGAGCGCAGAAAGTTTCTTGAGAACGAGGTCTCGGAAAAGACGCACCGTGAAGCTGCCGAGCGCTTGAAGACTGCCTGCATCGAGGCTCAAGAATTTGAAAAGACGGCATCGGCCGCGGCGCAGAAGGCCGCTGAGGCCGCTAAGCAGAGCCAGGAGCTCGAAGCACAGAAGGCGCCTGAGTTCGAGCGCATGGACGAGTTCGACCGCAAGGTGGCGGCGACTGATGCGGCAGCAAAGGCGGCGGCTGAAACTGAGCAGGCCTTCAAGGCCCGCTGCACCCGCGCGGCGTCTCTGGCAGCCAAGGCGGCCGAAAAGAAGGCTTCGGCGGATGCCGAGCTTCAGATGGCGCTCGCCAAGCTCAAAGCCTGCCAAGCCGATCGAGAGCTTCCGACCCTGGTGCCCACCGTCAGGGCTGCGGCGGAGCAGTTTGAGAAGGCCGCGGAGCAAAAAGCCAAGATGGATGCAGGGCGCGGACGAGGCGACAAGAAGGTCGCTGACGATAAAGCGGCGCTTGAAGCCGCAGAAAAAGCACTGGCGCTCGCAAAGGCCGCCGCGGAAGCGGCTGAACTTAAGCTTGCCGACGCCGAGCACCTCCGGCAGACCGCCTATCAGGGCAGCTCGCTCGAGTCGAAACTCGCGCAAATGCGCCGCTTCACGGGCCGCGCCTGGGCGGCGCTGTGGTTCCTTGAATGCGGAGCGCTCCTCGAGGCTGCCGGAACGCTTCCGGCGGGTGAAGGTGCGGAGCGGATCCGCGGCGCGCTCTCGAACCGCATGACGAAGCTGAAGAACGCCTATCCCGAGGAGCTCGGGAGCGCATGCACGCTGGAAGCGGCGAGAAGCTACCGCAAGGCGTTGGATGAGATTGAGCTTTGGTCGAAGAGCGCCGAAGCGGCCGACCGCGGGCTTGCCGCTGCGCGGGAAGAAGCCAAAACAGCCGGTAGGAACCTTCAGGCGGCTCAAGTCAAGGCTTCTGAGGCGGAAAAGGAATTCAATTCCACTAAGCTGAATATGGAGGTGATGCTTGCGAAGCAGCAGGCGGCAGATGAGCGCGCGGCAGCGGCCCGGGCGGACCTTCTGAAGGCTGTGCGCCCGTGTCTCCCTGCGGACGCGAATCCCGAGGCTGTGCTTGCCGACCCGAAGGTTTTCCTCGAGGCGCTTGAGACGAGAAGCCGGGCTTTTGCCGAGGCTGAATCGGCTGAGGCTGCGGCTCAGAAGACCGCTTCGGAAGTCGAGGCGGCGCATCGCGAAGCAGCGGCGCAGCTGAAGCTCGCCGAGCAGACGCATGCAGAGGCGCGCGAAGCTTCGAGCAAGGCAAAGGCCGCTGCGGACGCGGCCCTCAAGGCGCGTCGGGCAGATTTCGGCGACCGCTCCGCCAAGGACGAGCGCCGGGCGCTGGCGCTTCAAGTACGGAAGGACCGCGAGGCCGAGCAGCACGCGGCCAAGGCACTCGCCGAAGCTCAGAACAAGGTGAAGACGCTCCAGAGCCGGCAGGCGGCGGAGGCGAAGTCCGCCGACGAGTTTGCAAAGCTGGCTGAGGCCAGCCGGGCGCGGTTTGCGAAGCTCCTCGCGGTGGCGAATTTCCCCGACGAGTCGGCGCTCCTGGCGGCAGAGCGGCCGCTTGAGCGCATTGAAGCGCTTGAACGCTCGGTGGAGTCGGCCGTGAAGGCGCTCGCCGCCGCGAAGTCGGCCGACGAGGCGGCTAAGAGCGCACTCGCCGAACTCATGAAGTCGCCCCGCCGGGACATCCCGGAAGCTGAAGTCCTCCAAGAGGCGGGAGCAGCCGACAAGGCGTCTGCTCAGGCCGAACAGACCTTGGGCGAGCTCGGGCAGCAGCTCCGAACGGACGATGAGGCCCGCACGAGGCTCAAGGCCGTGGAAGAAGAGCTCAAGACCGCTCAAGCCATCTCGGCCAAGTGGGCGAAGCTCTCGGGCCTCATCGGGGACGCAACGGGGAAGAACTTCCGGCTGGCGGCGCAGCGTTTGACCTTCGCGCTGCTCCTTCACGAAGCCAACGTGATTCTCTCCCGCATGCAGAGCCGCTATCAGCTTGTGCCCTCCGGGGTGCAGGGGCTCGACCTCGCCGTGCGGGACATGGAATTGGCCGGGCTCGAGCGCACGTCCTTCAACCTCTCGGGCGGCGAAACGTTTCTCGTGTCGCTCGCACTCGCACTCGCCCTCTCGCGCGTGAGCTCGAGCCGCATGCAGGTCGACACGCTCTTTCTCGACGAAGGCTTCGGCACGCTCGACGCCGAGACGCTCGAAAAGGCCCTCAACGCGCTCGAGATGCTGCAGCAGAAGACGGGGAAGCTGATCGGCATCATCAGCCACGTGCGCGCCGTGCGCGAGCGCGTGGGCGTGCACATCACCGTGCGGCCGCGGGGCGCTTCGGGCGAAAGCGAAGTGTCGGGGCCGGGCGTGAGGCTTCTTGAGCGCTGACGGAGGGCTGACCTCTTCAGGAGGCAGACCTCAAAGAAGACGGGCGGAGTTCGGAGATCCGAAGTCCGCCAGTTTGAATTTCCGGTGTGAGTGCCGTCAACGCAGGCCGTGCTGCGCGAGAACGCCCCAGAAGACTTTCCAGCCTGGGATGGTGCGGCGCAGGTGAGCGAGCTTCGCTTCAACGGCTTCCTTGCCGCCGGGCAGCTCCTTGATGCGCAGAAGCTCTTCAGCCCAGAGGCCGTGAATGCGCGCCGAGCCCCGCGACGCGGCGATGGGGGCGAGAAGCCGCTCCAAGACCAATGCGCGGAAGGCGGGCAGCAGGTCGGTCTCATAGCGCCGAAGAAGTGCGCGGCTGAAGGTTTCGTCGTCTTTGAGGCCGACGATTTTTGCAAGGAGCTCGGCGTCGCCCAAAGCAGCGGCGATGCATGCACGGTCTTCTCGCGGAACAGCAGCGTCGGCAGTCTTGGCGCGCGCCCACTTCTGCCAGGTCTCAGCGTCGACGAGCTTGCGATAGAGGGCCATGTCCTGCTTCAGTTCGCCGACGTCCTTCAGCTCCTGCGTCCAATACGGGGAACGCTCCAGGTCTGCGGCAAGCAGATGCTGAACGATCTCAATCGCCTCCGCCTTCTTGCCGTTGCGCAAGCAGCAGTCCAAAAGCACTCGGGCGGATTTCTTCGAGCGAGAGCTTTTGAACTGCGCTTCAAGCATCTTGAGCTCGGTTTGAGCGTCGCCGGCAGCTGCGGCCTCCTTGAGCTCATACTCACGCATTTTGCTCGACTGCTCGAGGTAAGGCGTCCGGAAGGCCTTCAACTCTTCGGGCGATGCGCCGATTCGGACGAGCATTTCGTAGCACGCTCCGAGCATCCAAGGATCGTTTCCCGCAGCGCATTCCTTGTCGATCTGTTGCTTGATGGCGTCGAAGAAAAGCTCTGCTTCTTCCCGCGTGTTGAGCTTTTCGCAGAGGTGGCGGAGGAAGTAATCGGGCGCCTGATCGACGCGTGCAGCCCACCACTCTAGGAATGCTTGGCGGCGAGAACTTTCAAGGAGTGCGTCCCATGCGGGCTCTTCAAAGTCGTTCGGGTCGGGCGTGTTGTCGGTGACGAGCTCTTCAGACCGCTCGCGCAGCTCGTTGATGAGCTCATTCAGCTCTTCGAGCGTGAAGGCGTCCTGGTATTCGGCGATGAGCTTCTTGAGGCGCTTCTGGTATTCGAACGGATCCGTCCAGTCCCAATCGTCTCGCCAATACGGAACCTCGTCGTCCTTCTCAATGTCCTCTCGATACTCGCTGAGAAGCGACTCGATCTTGCTCCGCAGCATCTTGCGTCGGCGGTCCTGATTCTTGGGCGTCGGGCGGCGGCTCTTCTCATTGATGAGCTCGTAGCCGGCCTCTTCGTCTTCGAGCAGAAATCCGAGAAGACGGCGGCGGGCTTCCTGTTCGGGCAGCTTCGCGACGATTTCCTTGAGCGCGGCGCGGTATTCGCTCTCGGTGAGCTTCGGCATGGACATGGGGATACCCTTTGAAGAAGGTGATCAATGGCGCTTGGCTTCGCCGATCAGGTGCGTGCTGTCGAATTCGCGCTGGTTTTTCTGGTGCTTGAGAATCACGAGCGCCATCGAAACCATCACGAAGCCGCCGAAGGCGAGCATCGTGGCCGGCACCGAAAGGTCGAGCTTGATGAGGAGCGAATAGACGCCGAGCATCGTGAGAATCGAGAGGTTCTCGTTGAAGTTCTGCACGGCGATCGAGCGCCCGGCGCTCATGAGAACGTGGCCGCGGTGCTGCAGAAGCGCATTCATGGGAACGACGAAGAAGCCCGCGCAGATGCCGACGGCGATCATGCCGACGCCGGCGATGAGAACGGCCCAGGAGAGATCGAACCCGAAGAGCGTGATGCCGCCCGCGGGGGCGTCGGCTCGGGTGAAGAAGGACATGCACATCACGAGCGCGCCCATGATGATGCCCATCGGCAGAACGGAGAGCGACTTGACGAGCGGCACGCGCGCGGCGGCGAGCACCGCGCCCACGGCAATGCCGAGGCTCACGACGGCCTGCATGACGGCGCCTTCGGAGAGCGACATGCCGAGCGCATGGTCGCACCACTTGAGAACGAGGAACTGCAGCACGGCGCCCGCGCCCCAGAAGAGCGTCGTGACGGAGAGCGAAATCTGGCCGAGGCGGTCGTGCCAGAGGAGTCGGCAGCTCGTCAGGAACCCGCGGATCGAGTCGACCGGTTCGAACTTCTGCTTCGGGTAGCGCGCGCCCGTGTCGGGGATCGCGAGGTTGACGATCGAGGCGGCGACGTAGACGAAGGCGACGGCGAAGATCGCGGCCTCGGCGAAGGTCGAGAGCCCGATGGCGTTCAGGTGGAAGATCGAGAGGATCGGGTTGGCTACTTCGGGTTTGATGAGAACGCCGCCCAAGACGACGCCCAAAATGATGGAGCCCACCGTGAGGCCCTCGATCCAGCCGTTGGCGACGACTAGCTTTTCAGCCGGCAAGAGCTCCGTGAGGATGCCGTACTTCGCGGGCGAATAGGCCGCCGCACCGATGCCCACGATGGCGTAGGCGAGAAGCGGATGGCCGCCGAAGAGCATCAGGAGGCACCCGACGGCTTTCAGGAAGTTCGTGAGGAACATCACCCGGCCCTTCGGCATCGAGTCGGCGAAGATGCCGACCCAGGCGGCGAGGAGCACGTAGCTCACGACGAAGAAGAGCTTCAGAAGCGGCGTCTGCCATTCAGGAGCGCCCTGGCTCGCGAGGAGCGCAATAGCAGCGATGAGAAGCGCATTGTCTGCCAGGGAGGACAGAAACTGCGCCGCCATGATCGTGTAGAAGCCGCGTTTCAACCTCTTTCTCCTTTTGTCGTGATTGAGGCGCTCGGTGCCGGAGGAGGCCGGCCGGGCGTCTGTTGGGGAAACTGCGATTGTAGTCTGCAGCTGGCCGGGCGCCTTAGGGCCCCGCCTGCTCTGCGCGAAATATACCTCAATGTAGGCAGAAAACAGCCGGATTTGCCGCGGCAACACTCCGTTTCAGGCCTCTCTCCCAATGCGGGCGCGTTGATGACAAAATATTGGATTCCGCGCGCCGCCTCCGTTCGGCCGCGTTTTCGTTGAGGCCAAGAAGAAACGAGGGAGATAAGCGCAGATGCCGCGTCCCATATCCGCTGAAATTGATCTTGAAGCGCTCCGCCGGAATTTGGGCGTGATGCGCGAGAAGGCCCAAGGCCGCACGCTCTGGGCTGTGGTGAAGGCCAATGCCTACGGGCACGGGCTCGATCATGCGGTGAAGGCCTTCGCCGACGCGGACGGCCTCGCAACGATCGACCTCTGCGACGCCGAGATCGCAAGGCGCTGCGGATGGGGCAAGCGCATCCTGCTGCTTGAAGGCTTCTTCGACAAGGAGGACATCAAGCCGCTTCAGGCCCTCAAGGTCGAGACCGTGGTGCATTCGCCCTGGCAGATCGAGATCCTGAAGAACACTTCGCCCGACGAACGCCGGGACGTGCGCGTGCACGTCAAGGTAAATAGCGGCATGAACCGCCTTGGGTTCCGCCCCGCAGAGGCGCCTGCGGCCGCTGCGGCCCTCGCCGCCATCCCCGGCGTGCGCGTGATCGACTACGTCACGCACTTCGCCAACGCGGAGCTTTCCGCTGACTCCGCCCCCGTCACGGTGGGCGGACAGCTCTCCGCCATGGGCGCGCTCGCCGAAGGGCGCGCGTGCCTCGCCAACACCGGCGCCATCCTCTTTCATCCGGAAGTGGGCGGCGAAGCCGTGCGCGCGGGCGTCGCGCTCTACGGCGTCTCGCCCGACGACAAGGTGTCGTCCGAGGCCTTGGGGCTGACTCCCGCCATGACGCTGGGAGCCGAAATCATTGCGATCCAGGAGGTGCTCCCGGGCGAATCCGTGGGCTACGGCTCCCGCTGGAAGGCCGCTCGTCCCTCGAGAATCGCGGTCGTCGCCTGCGGCTACGCCGACGGCTACCCCCGCACGATGCCCGACGGCGCGCCCGTTTGGGTGGAGGGCGCCCGCGCGCCGCTCGCGGGGGCGGTTTCGATGGACATGCTCACGATCGACGTGACGGACGTGCCGCAGGCGCACGTGGGCTCCAAGGTGGAGCTCTGGGGGCGCCACATCGCAGTGAACGACCTCGCGCGCATGTGCGGGACGATCGGATATGAACTTCTCTGCGCGCTCGCCCGCCGAGTGCCGCTCGTGCTCAAGGGCTGAAAAGGCCGACAAAGACGGAAAAATTGAATGGCTAAGAAGGACCGCATCGAATTCGTCTGCTCCGACTGCGGCGGCACCACCGCCAAATGGATGGGGCAGTGCCCGCACTGCAAGGCCTGGAACACCCTGAAGGAATTCAAGGTGTCGACGGGCGCCGCCGCCCGCTACGGCACGGACGCGAGGTCCGGGCGCGGGTTCGTGGACACGACGGGCGCGCTGCAGGATCTTTCGGACGTTGCGGCCGAAGACGCCCCCCGCATCGTCACGGGGCTCTCCGAATTCGACCGCGTCATGGGCGGAGGCCTCGTCAAGGGCGGCGTCGCCCTGATCGGCGGCGACCCCGGCATCGGCAAGTCGACGCTTCTGCTCCAAGTCATGGCGCGGCTCGTTGCCGGCGGCCTCAAGTGCGTCTACGTCTCGGGCGAAGAAAGCGCCTCGCAGATTGCGCTTCGTGCGCAGCGCCTGCAGCTTCCGACGGCGGGCCTCATGCTCATGAGCGAAATCGAGCTCGAGCACATCGAGGCGGTCATCGCCGAGCAGCGCCCGGACTTCGTCGTCATCGACTCGATTCAGACGCTCTTTTCCGGAGCGCTCGACAGCGCGCCGGGCTCCGTTTCTCAGGTGCGCGAGTGCGCGGCGAGGCTCACCCGCACCGCGAAGACCTCGGGCACCACGCTCTTCTTCGTGGGGCACGTGACGAAGGAGGGGTCGCTTGCCGGCCCCCGAGTGCTCGAGCACATCGTCGACACGGTGCTCTACTTCGAAGGCGACACGCACTCGAACTTCCGCCTCGTGCGCGCCTTCAAGAACCGCTTCGGCGCCGTGAACGAATTGGGCGTCTTCGCAATGACGGACCACGGGCTCCGAGGCGTCACCAACCCGTCGGCGATCTTTCTCTCGGAATACAAGTCGAGCGTTCCGGGCTCGACCGTGCTCGTCACGCAGGAAGGCACCCGCCCGCTTCTTGTGGAGGTGCAGGCCTTGGTCGACGAGACGCACCTTCCCGCGCCTCGGCGCCTCGCCGTGGGCTTTGACGGTCAGCGCCTCGCCATGCTCCTCGCCGTCCTGCATCGCCACGCGGGCGTCGCGCTCTTCGATCAGGACGTCTTCGTGAATGCCGTGGGCGGCGTGAAGATCTCTGAAACCGCGGCCGACCTTGCCATTCTGGCCGCTATCTGCTCGAGCTGGAGGAACCGCCCGCTCGAGCGCGGGCTCGTGGTTTTCGGCGAAGTGGGCCTTGCGGGTGAAATCCGTCCGGCCGCCCGCGGGCAGGAGCGCCTGCGCGAGGCGGCGAAATTGGGGTTCTCCAAAGCGCTCATTCCCCGCGCCAACATGCCGCGCCAGCCCATTGAAGGACTTGAGATCGTGCCCGTCGACCGGCTCTCCGACGCGCTCGAGGCCGTCCTCGGCGGCTGATCCCAAACTGGTTCCTGTTGTCGGTTTGAAGCCCGCGCAACCCTAGTGGCGGCGCGGGTTTCCGCATATGTGCAGAAGTGCAAAAACCTTGGCGTCTGCAGGGTGCAATCCCATAGAATAGATAAGTTTTAATTTTTTTCGGATCAGCCGCGGCGGACCCCTGGGAATGCACCGGCGGCCGATCCCGAACACAGGACTTGCAATCATGACTACGCTTACGAAGCTCCTGCCGGCCAATGCCGCTCCCGCTCAGACGATTCTCGAAAAGGCCCATGCGCTGCCCCTTACGTCTGCCGAACGCGCCGAGCTCCCGAAGGTCATCCACGCGCCCGAAGGCGACGTGGAAGTGGCCGTTGCCGCCGATCAGCTCCGTCCGGTCGAAGTGAACGACGTCTTCGTCGACGACAAGGGTGCCTTCTGGGCCGTCCGTCCGGCCGTTGAAAAGGTGCTCAACGTCACGGGCGACGTGAACGTGCTCCGCGAAGCCGCGGGCGCCCTCATCAACCGCGGCGTGCGCCTCGCCCAGATCGACGAGGGCTTCGCTGTTCTGCCGCTTCCGAACCTCGCCAAGATGCTCCAGATGGTGGGCCTTGAGGTTGAAGAAGCCGAGGCGCCGTTCGATCCGATCCAGTTCCGTCCGACTCACGGCGGCTGCGGCTGCTGCCACGACGAAGCCGAAGAATCCTGCGGCTGCGGCCACCACCATCACCACCACGGCGAAGGCGAATGCTGCTGCGGGCACGACCACGAGCATCACCACGAAGAAGGTGAATGCTGCTGCGGCGGTCACGGCC
>Cebus_capucinus_imitator_PRJNA485217_SSR105__coassemble_302_pt1 | contig 25466 bp, 14 predicted proteins | sample Cebus_capucinus_imitator_PRJNA485217_SSR105__metabat2_low_PE_013 | metagenome-assembled genome bin Cebus_capucinus_imitator_PRJNA485217_SSR105 | reverse complement strand
TGACGCCCGGCGCAGAAGGCCTCGGCAGGCACGAGTTCCCCAACTCGGAAATCCCCGGCGTCGACCTCAACTACGTCTTGAGCCTTGCGACGTCCACCGACAGCCCCATCCGCATTCTGATGCCTTCGGATAAAGAAGGCGCGCTGATCGCTCTCGGGCTCCTCTACTGCGCCGTCGTGCCCGCCAAGGCGCTCAAGAAGGCGAGGGGCAAGGATGCTCCTCTTCGACACGTGATCTGCGTGTTCAAGCACGCCCCTGAGTCAGCTCAGCTTGTCGAGGCGCTCTTCAAGCTCCGACCTGTCCTTGCAGACGGCCGAAGGGATTCGCTCTTCATCGAAGCAACCCTGCCCCAAATAAAGAACAAGAGGCTTGCTGATTTCCGCGAGCGCATCCGGACGCTTCGCAGCCTGGGCGAGAAGCCCGCCGCAGCAACCTTCGTCACAGGACACAACACCGACTCGAAGGACCCGAGGACCTTCCCGCTCGTCCGCTCGATCTCGATCTGCGGCCTTCCTGAGGAGCTTCTGGCTGAAATCAACAAATACCCGCGTCCGGCCGATCCGCTTGTTGCATGCTTTGCGGCGAACTCGAGCAAGCGCCTCAACAAGATCATCGACGACCCGGACTATTGGGCGAATCAGCCGATCCATGTAGAGCGGCAGAATCGTGCTGTCGGACGTCCTCTCTTCGAGCACCATTACCAGCATCTTCCTCGCGTCAAGGACGATTCCCGGCATGTCGCCGAGCTGCGCAAATCCCTGGCCGGGCTCCTCAATGCATATCCGGACGCCAGCTCCTTTCTTCTGGCATGCGGACTTGCAGTGAAGCGTTCCGAAGAGATTCTGCACCTCAGGACGGTGCAGCGGCGCGTCTGGAAAACCACCAAGCAGTTGGCCGGTCTTCTGGCAAGCCGCCTGCCGCTGCTGCACGGCGATCACAGCGAGCGGAGCGAGCGCACGGAGAATGCGGAGGGCCCGAAGCCGCCGGGGGCGCCTCAGCCGTGCGCCTTCAAAACCATCAAGAAGTTTTCCGCCGCTGCCGGCGCCGCCGCCCTCATGGCCGCGCTCACGGGCTGCGCGAACATCTCCGGCCTCATCGGCGCGCAGAGCGAATACTCGTGCTCGAAGGCAAACGACGGTCTTCCGTGCGCGAGCCTCTCGGAGGTCAACGATGCGCACGAGGCGGGGCTTCTCCCGCACCAGCGCTCCGAAGGCCGGATCTCGAAGCTCTACGAGCGCAGCGAGGTCGAAAACGGCCGCCAGGAAACGGCGACGGACGCCCCTGCTCCCGAAGCTGAAAAACCCGAGAGCCGCAGGGCGCTCGAGCCCGTTTTTGCCGATTCCGGAACCACGAACGTCAAGGCGGAGGCGACTGTTGAGGCCGAAACGCCCAAGGCGCTCACCCCGCAGGAGGCGTTCGAAGCGCGTCTTGCGAGCATCGAAGCGAATCTCAAGAAGCTCGCGAAGCTCGCCGACGCCTCGTCCGCGGCCGTTCCTGAAAGGAGCCCCGAGCGGATCCTCACGATGTACGTCGCGCCCTGGACCGACGATGAGGGCGACCTCCACGACGGACACGTGATGCGCACGCGCCTGAAGGACGCCTCGTGGACGAACACCCGCGCCCAGACGTCGGCTCAGGCCGCGCTCACGGCCGTGCCGTTCGGGGCCGCTCCGGCCGTAGAGGCGCTCCAGGCCGATCAGCCCGCCCAGACGGCTCAAGAGCCTGAAAAGTCCGGGGCCAGCCGCGCCGGCCTCATCGACTCGCAGGCGCTTCGCGACCTCAAGGACCAGTTCGCGTCCGAGCTCGCCGCCATCGAGTCGAAGAAGAACGACGACTCCGAGGACTGATTCCCCGATCCTCATGCGCCGCAAGCCCGTGCGGACTCCCTGCCCGAACGCAAGGGAGCCCGCACGGCTCGGCATGCCTCTGCAAACGCCCATCGATCCCAATCGACCTCCTCCGCTCCCGATTCTGAGGACTTCCCCAAACCGCCATGAACTCTTCCGCCTCCACCGCCTCCGCACGTTCCGCCCGGTCGCCGCACCCGACGGCGCACATCGCTATTGAAACCCACCGCCGGCACAACACCTTCCGACGGGTCGACGAAATCGCCCGAGAGCTCTGCGACCGCCTGCTCGCCGCCGCCATCGCCAACGGCTGTCCGCCGAAGGACCCCGCCGTCTGGGCGCAGCTGACCGAGTCGCGCTCGTGATGGATCGGCTCAGTCCTGAGACGCTTCGTCCGACGCCGGGGACGCTCGGGACTGCGCCGCTCTGGAGCCGCCCCCGTTTCTCAAATCAACAACAGAAAACAAACCATTTCACCATCCTCCCGCCGCCATGGAATCAACGAACTCCGCTGAAACACCCTCAAAACACGCCTGCAGAAAGCCTGCCAAGCGCTCGCCGCTCTCTTCCATTGCTGCCGCGCTCCGCTCGGGGCTCGGCCTCGGTTCAAGGGCCCCCTGGAAGCCCCGCATCAAAACGTCCGGCGAACTCACGGGCACGGGGTTCGAAGGGGATCTCCCCGATGTCGAGAGCTTCGGGAGGTTCCTCCCCTACGACGGCATGGTCGAGGACCGCTTCATCGCGCTCTCCGCCGCCCGGCCGGGCGACGCCGAGGGCTTAGGCTTCACGATTGAGGTGACGCCCCAGACGGGCGTCACCGACGAAATGGAAAAGACGCTTCTCACGCTCTTTCAGGCGCCGCTGCCCGTGGGGTCGACGATCGCCATGACGGTCTATGCGTCCCCTGCCGTGGAAGGGCTCCTGGGCGTCTGGTCGCGGTCGCACAAGGCCGGTCTTGAACTCCTTTCCGACTCGGCCGCTGCCGTCGCGAGGCGCTCCGTCGACGGCCGCACCGCGCTCTTCTCGCGCGCAAGCCGCGATCAGATTCTGCCCTCCGCCCCCGTGGAGGTCCGCAGCTTCCGCGTCTGGTGCTCGGTGGTCATCAAGGCGAGGAACCCCTACGACCTGAAGACCGTCGACGCAGCCCGCCGCGCCGCCCGCGCGATGGAGGCGATTCTTGCGCAGAACCATTTGTTTGGTCGCTTCTGGGAAGCCGACGACTACGGCGCGCTGCTGCGCGAAGTCCTCAATCCCCAGAAGACCCGCGCGGGCACCCTGATGCCCAAAGCGATGAGTCCGCACGAGGAGCTCCGCTGGCAGATGGTCGACCGCGACACCGAGCTCACGATCGAAAAGCGCATGCTCAAGTTCGAAGGCGGCGTCGCCGCTTGTCCCGACATGGAGCCCGTCTGCGCCGTGGGGCTCTCTGCCGAGAGCTACCCGCAGCGCATCGACCTCGCCCACGCCTCGCTCCTCTTGGGCGAACCCGGGCGCTCGGGCGCGCAGATTCCCTGCCCGTTTCTTCTGACGGCGCTCCTCGAGATTCCCGATGCCGCGGCCGAAAAGGCCCGCGTCAACGCCATGGCGCTCCGCTCCCGCCAGATGATGACGACGCCGATCGGCAGCCTCGTGCCGCACTACGCCGAAGCCCACAAGAACTTTTCGTCGGCCGCCCGAACCTTCGACGGCCGCGGAGGCGTCGCGCGCCTGCTTCACCAGATGGTGCTCCTTGCGCCCGAATCCCGCATTCAGGAAGCCGTTCAGGCCGCTCAAGCCCTCGGCCGCAAGGCGTCGGTCGATCTCCAGGAAAACACAGCCCTTCACGCCCAGGCGCTCCTTACGACGCTGCCCTGTTCGGCCGGGCCGGCGCTCATGCGCGACCTCGAAGTGATGCGCCGCATCACCCGCCGCACGGCCGCCACCGCCGTCTGCGGGATGCCGATCATGACCGAATACCGCGGCACGGGCCCGCGCCCCGGAAGGCGCGACCGCACGCCGCTTCTGATGCTCGCCGGCCGCAAGGGCCAGCTCTTTTTCGTAGACCCCTTCGCCAACGCCCACGGCTCCTATTCAGCGACCGTCGTGGGAAAACCCGGCAGCGGCAAGTCCGTCGTGATGAATGAGCTCGCCGCCTCCACCCTCATGACGGGCGGCCGCGTCTGGGTGATCGATGCGGGCTACTCCTACCAGAAGCTCTGCGGCGTCCTGGGCGGGTCGTTCTACGAATTCGCCGAGGACTCCGTCTGGAATCTCGATCCCTTCGAGTTCATGCTGCCCGATCCGTTGTCGGGCGATACGGCCGAAGACGCCAACGAAATGCACGAGATGGTGGTGAAGGTCGTTATTGAACTGATGACCACCTCGGGACTCGACGACTACGCCGAATCGATCCTCGCGCGGTCGGTGGCGGAAACCGCCCGCACGATCGCCCGGGCCCGCCGCGACGGCGTGCGCCCGGGGAATTCGATGGAGATCCTGAGAAGGAGTCTACTCTCCTACCGCACCCCCGCCGTGCCGGGCGCTTCGGCCGCATCCGGGGAAATGGAGAGCCGGTTCGAGCCTGCGGCGCTGCGGATGGCCGCGATGCTCGAACCCTACGCCGATGGCGGGCCGTTCGAGCGGTGGTTCGACGGCTCCGGCCGCTCGATTGACTTTTCCACCTCGCGCTTCTGCGTGCTCGAGCTCGACGGGCTTTCCGCCCACAAGCGCCTGCGCGCAGGCGTCCTCATGAGCCTCATGCTCTCGATCGACCGCGCGATGCGCCGCTCCCCCAAGTCGGAAACGAAGCTCGTCCTCATCGACGAAGCCTGGGACCTGATGGGCGAAGGGGCGTCGGGGCGCTTCATCGAAACGGGCTACCGACGAGCGCGCAAACTCAACGGCGCGTTCGTGACCGCCACCCAGTCGATCGCCGACTTCCACTTGTCGGAGACGGCCAAGGCCGCCTGGCGGTGCGCGGACACTCGGATCTTCCTCCGACAGGACCCCGACAGCATCAAGGCGCTCGAGCACGAGGGCCTGATGGCCCACGACGCGTGGCTCTCGGAAGCAATCACGTCGCTCACGACGGTCGCCGGCGCCTGGAGCGAGATGGTGGTGAAGGTGGGCGACGACCCAGCCGCCATCGGACGACTGCTGCTCGATCCCTACTCCCGCGTGGTCTATTCAACGCTTCCCGCAGAAGTCGAAAGCGTGAACCGCTGGCGCGCGGCCGGGGTGCCGCTCGCGCAGGCGATCGAATTCACCGCCCAGGGGCGTCCGGCACCCGTGCCGCCGCCTCAATCGTGACGTGCCTCAAACTCTTCCCATTGACCACAACATCGAGCCTCAGCCATGACCGCACCCTCCGACGCGACGACCTCCCTGCCCCAGGATACGGCCTCCAATCCCGAAGCCGCCGCTCCTGCTGCCGGCTCGTCCCGCCCCAAGACGTCCAAAGCCTCCAAATCCAAGACCGGCCCGAAGTCTTCAAAGGCCTCCGCCTCGCCCAAATCCGCCAAGCCCTCGAAAGCCGCACAGGCTCCGAAGCCGTCGGGCATCGACCCGCTGATGCCCGCGCCTGCGCTGAGTACCATCAGCCGCAAGGCTTCTGATCCCCAAGACGGTCAGAAGAATCGGGAAGCGCCCGCAGAGAAGACCGCCGCAAAAGCCTCATCGAAATCCGCCTCGAAGGCCCCGCTGCAGCCCGAAAAGGCGTCTGCCGATCGGATGCCGGCTGACGCTGCCGAGGAGGCGTCCGCTCCGAAAGGGGCCGCCGCTCCCAAAGCGCCCAAGCCGACGAAGAAGGCTTCCAAGAAGAAGCCGCAGAAGACTGCCCCTCAAAGCGGGGCAGCCGAATCTTCGCCGCCTGCCGCGGCCGAAGCTGCCGAAACTCAAGAAAAGACCAAAAAGGCCGATGCCGCTTCCGGGCTCACCCCGATGGGCGAGCCCCTCAACGGGTTCGAAAACCGCAAGGCGTTCCATCAAGCCCGGCACAATGCAGGCGTTGAAGCGCTCAGAGCCTGCTGGGACAAGCGCTCTTGCGCGTCTGATGCGACGGCTGCCGCTGCTGATGAGCCCTCGCTCTCGGCCGCGCCCGGGAACCCGCAGCCCAAGACTGCAAAGGCCGCCCAACCTTGCGCAAGGGCTCAGCCCAAGGCGAAGGCTCCCGCGGCGGCCAATGCCAACCCAAAGGCGCTTCCCGAGAAGCCCGCCTCGTCCGTGAAGCCGGCCAATCCGCTCCTCTGCGCCCCGCCGCCCGTGATCGACGCGGGCGAGATCGGACGCCTTTCCGTCTCCTGCGTCTCCAACGAGGAAGCTCCTGAGCCTCAGCCCGGCATCAGCTTCTTCGCCGGCGCGTCCGCTGAATCTGCCGAATCCGACTCTTCTGCGGCCTCTGCCGAGCCCTCAGAAAGAATGGCGACGCCTGCAGCTGAAGGTGCTTCTGCCGGGGCAGCGCTGCCCGCCCCCCGTGCAATCCAACCGGCATCGCATGAGCGTTCTCAGAAGCCTGAAGCGCAGCCCAAGGCCGACCCGGCCGAAAAACCCCAGGAGGCCTGCGAGAAATCCGAAGCGTCTCAAGAACCCGAGGAGTCCGAGGCCCCCGTCAGCTTCATTGAGGTCCCCAAGAGCCGCAGGCGCATCAAGACGTCCAAGTCCGCCGCTGAACGGAAAAAATCGTCTGAGGCCTTCGACCGCCTCATTGCCGACGAATCGGAGGCGCTCCTGAAGAAAACCGCCCGAGCGCTCCAGATGACGGGCTTCGCGGCGCCCCCGGGGTTCTCGAGCACGGACGTTCTGAAGCGCGTGGGGTCGCTCGACCTCGAGGCCGAAGCCCCGGCCTCCGACGACAAGGACTGCGCCTATGAGGACGCCGTCGAGCGGATGCACCAGCGTTTAGGCGGCCAATCCCGCGATCTCACAAGCATGGGCGCGAGCACGGGCGCTGCCCAAGAGGCCTCGCTCCTCGCGGCGGGCGTCGCGAAGGTCGCCCCCTCCGAAGTCTTCGAAGACGCGAAGATTCCGGCCGCTCCGAGTTCTGAAGAGGTCGGCCCCATCGAATCGGGCGATTCGGCCAAGGCAGCGGCCTTCGTCGCCGAAGAGCGTCAGGCGCTTCTTGAGGCCGTTGAAGCTGCAAAGAGCGGGCAAACGGCTCCGATTCCGCCCACGACCGAGTGCGAGCTCGGCCTTGCGTCCCACCGTCTCTGGGGAATGTTCCCCGAGGACGGCCGGCGCATCGCAGGCATTCTCCTCGACCTTGAGCGCCGCGCCGTCAAGCACGAAGCCCTTCAGATCCTCTCGGCCGACGCGATGGATCCGAGGCTCTCCATTTTGGGCGAGCGCATGAAGGGCATTCTCGAGGGCCTTCGCATCGAGCACGACCGCTTCGGGCGCGAGCTCGAGCGCGACGTGAAGCGCTTCGAAGCCCTCGGCGTCGCCGCCTTCAACCCCGAGATCCCCGATCCCGAGGATGCGTCCGCGCGTCCCAAGACCGGCACGGACCTGGCATTGGAGGCGCTCGAGCGTCAGATCCTTTCGATCGACCGCAAGCTCGCAGAGTGGACGCAAGCCAAGACGCAAGCCCTCAAGGCGGCCTATGCCGCGCCTAGCCTCTGCGCTTGCCCGCAGGCGGCCGTCCCGGACGCCGATGCCCTTGATGCATTTGAGAAGCCGGCCTCCGCTTGCCGGGCATCTCCGAGCGAAAGCATGGAATCCGCCCTGCCGATTCAGTCCGGTGCCTCTTGCGCAGGCCTGCCCGCCGCGCCCCTCGAATCCACGCCCTTTGAGAACCACCCGCCGCTTCTCGCTCCATCGCCGGGTGCTTGCGCGCCCGCAAAGAAGCGCCCGGGGTTCCTGAGCCGGCTCGCGTCCGGCTTCAAGCAGAACCGCTTTGCGGGCACCGCCGCCGCGGCCGCTGCCATCGGCGGCATTGGAGCCGGCCTCATGGGGTGGCAGGAGACCGATGCGCCCGCCATCGCGCTCCTCGACCGCGAAGCCGTGGAGGCCCAGGCCGCGCTCGTGCGCCTCGCCCACGCCGAGCCCGGCGCCCCTGAATCGCCCGAGTACGCAAGGCTCGACCGCAGCGCCATCGACGAAGCCGTCAAGGCCGCGATCGAAGAAGACGCCAAGGGCCTGCCCGTCCTCTCGAAGGCCGAGTTTGCACAGTCGGAGGACGGGTCCGACAAGCCCCGCGTGCTTGATCTGACGCCCCGCGTGCTCGAGCACCTCGGAATCGGCGAGGCCGACCGCCGGGTCCTGGAGAACGCCGCCGCCCGCGGGTGGCTGCCGCCTACATCCAACTTAAACCTAGGCTCGGGCTCCGACGCGCTGCCGGCGAAGACGGCTGAAGCCGCCCAACAGTCCACTTCCAGAGAAGACGAGCGCGCGAACGACCACCCGTCCAAGCGGCGCGCGTCGCTCCCGCCGTCCTTTGCCAACCTCGGCACCGACCCGGACCCCGAGTTCGAGTCGAGACGGCGCGCCTGGGAAGGGTTCTTCAAGAAGCCCTGACCTTCCATCCGCTCAGCTTCCGAGCGCCGCCCGGCCGCCGGAGCCGACGCACAAGCCGCACAAAGACGCCCAAAGAAGCTCAAAGAAGCACTCCCCCACACGCCTGATCCAAACCAGGAGCCCTGGGGAAAGGCTCCGTTTCTGCACCTTGCTGCACCCCATTGCCCATTTTTTTTCCAAAACGCCATGCCCGACGATTCCAACGCCCTGCAGACGTCTCCTGCCGCTCAACCTCAGCCCGCCGACATTGCCGAGCTCCCTTCTGCCGGCGAGGATCCGCTCGCCGCATTCCCCGAAGACCTCGACCTCCTGGAGCCGCTCGAATTGGGCGGCCAGTCCTGGCAGCACGCCTTCCAGATGAGGCTCAATTCGCGCCGGCTCGAAATGCCCGGCCTCGAAGACGCAGCGCTCCTCTCGAAGTCGGTCGCCGCCTGGCGCGAGCTCGGCCCCGAAGTCACCGCCGAATCGATTCTGGAGCTCCTCATCGCCCGGGCGAGCTTGGTCGACTCCGAGGCTGCCCCGATCCTCGAGAGCGCCGACGCCCTGACGCCTCGCCGCGTCGTGAAGATCCTCGAGAACGCCGAGTTTCATGCGGCATTGCGCTCGCGCCGCATCAAGCAGGCGCTGCGGGCCATCCCCGCCGCGAGCCCTGAAGCCGTTCCGGCCATGGCGAAGTGGCTCTGCGCGGAACTGCCGCCCGCGGTGTCGCTCGTCTCCCGCCGGTGCGCCCCCACGCCCTGGGACGCCCGAAACGACGGCCACCTCGTTCGCCGGGCGTCGGCTTGGGCGCTCGGCATCATCCGCTGGGCGCGGACGGTCTCACGCGAGCGCTCGGACAAGATTTCCTTGGCGTTCGCGAAGAGCGCGCAGGCCTCGGGCCTCTACGGGCAGGAGCTCCGCCGCGCGTCCCTCATGTGGGCCGAGCGCCGTCCGGTGCTCTTCGTCGCGCGCACGTCCATCCACGCCGAAAAGCTCCTCCACGACATGTGGCTCGCCGATCCGTCGGTGGGCCTGGTGTCGATCGACGCAAGGAACCGCGAAAACCCGGCGGCCGCGCTCGGCATCCCCTTCATTTCCGACCCCCAGGGCTTCATCGCGGCGCACTTGGGGCTCGACCGCTTCCCTGTTCTCATTGAACCGAGGCTCGGGGGCTTCACGGCCACGTCCGCCACCGGGATCCTCGGGTTTGAGAAGCTGCCCGCTGAAGCCATGACGAAGAGAGGCCTCGCCGTCCCCTTCTGGATGCGCACGATGGCCGAGATGGCGCATCTCTGCCGCTGGGACGCGAACGAATACTGCCGGGGCGTGGCGGAACTCCCTGCGGGCAAGCGCCTCAAGTACCTCCAGAGCTACCGAGAACTCATCCGCGTGCCGGTGACGACGCTCGCCGACCGCGGAACGAACGCTCAGCTCGCGCGCCTGCATGAAGTCAGAAAGCGGTTCTTGAAGCGCCGCGAGGAGCTCCTCATCAGCATCGGGCGAGAAGAAGCCCGCGCCGAAGCCGATTTGAAGGCTAGCCGCGCTCGCCATGCCGCTGAACGCCGGGCCGCCGCCGAACGGCTCGCCGTCAAGGGAAAGCCCGCCGCTCAAGCGGCTTCTCAAACGCCTGCCCACTCTGCTCGCAAGCACCATGAAGCCCGATGAATCTCTGAAAGCCCCGATGCTCAAGACGCTGCGCCGCCGCTTCAATCGCGCCCGCGCCCTGATCGCAAAGGCGACGGCCGCAGCGGCCGCCGGCGCCCTCTTTGCGCTCGCGTCTTCCGACGCAGCAGCGGTCGGTGCCTGCCCCGGGCGCATTCCGAACCCCCTCACGGACGTCTGCTGGTCCTGCACGGCTCCGATCACGATTGCAGGGACGGGGACCATTTCGGCCAAGGGGGCGCTCCCCGACGTCAAGACGAACGCCCGGGGCCTCTGTACGTGCGGCACGGGCCTCAACACCCGCACCGGCATCAACCTCGGCTTCTGGGAGCCGCTCAGAACCGCCGAGATCGTGCGCCACAGCGGGTGCTTCCCGTCTCTGGGCGGCATCAAGATCGACCTCTCGGCCGTGCGCACCGCGGACCATGCGAGAACGCCCCGGCGCTTCGGCCAAACGCGGCGCACGGCCTTCTGGCAGGTGCACTGGTACCAGAGCCCGTGGCTCTTCGTGATGGAGGCGCTCCTTGACAACAGCTGCCTCGACGAGTCGCCCTGGGACTTGGCGTACTTGTCCGAGCTCGATCCCCTCTGGGACGACGCCCTATCGAGCTTTCTCTTGAACCCCGACGCGGCGCTCTTCACGGCGGGCGCGGCCTTCGGCGCCTGTGCGGTCGACTGCGCGGCGGCCTCAGTAGGCCTCGCTCAGAAGACCCTCTACTGGTGTTCGGGCTGCCAGGGCTCCGTCTTTCCGCTTTCGGGCTGGATGGCGGGGCAGGTGAGTCCGCTCCAGGCCTGGCACCTGATGGCCCACCGCTTTGCGATGAAGCTCTCGCGCGAGGGCGTCCTCTGGTACGCGCACGGGAGCGCCGGACAGTGCTCGGGGTACGTCCAGCCGCTTTTCGAAAAGGACGTCTGGCGGACGCAGTTGATGTTCCCGTCGCGGACCACTTCGAAGTCATCGGGCGCCTGCTGCCAGCCGCTCGGCCGGTCCACCGCCCTCTGGGGTGCGGGAAAGACCTTCGCCAACGGCGGCGAAGACGGCGCGATTCTCCTCTGGCGCCGCCGCGACTGCTGCATGACGTCGGGCGCAAACGTGCCGACGACCACGGCGAAGCTTGCCCGCACCGACTGGCCGGCGTCGGCCCGCAGGACCGCGGGCGAACTCATGCGCCTGCGCGCCGAGCGCATCGCCGACGACGCGCGGCTGATTGCGCAGACGGTTGAGGCCTCGAAGCGCTGACGCTTCTCGATGCCCCGCGATGTCTTCGGGTCCTGCACGGGCCCGATTCCAATGGATTCCACAACTCGAAATGATGACTTTTCCAACCCTCCGATTCCACCGGCAGAGCCGCCGCATTCAAAAGCGCTCCGCCGCAGTGCTTTTCTCCCCGCTCGCCGCGATCTATTCCCTGACCGCCCTGACGGCTCTGAGCGCACTCCCCGCCGAAGCCATGCCGGACGCGCCGATGCTGAAGCTCTCCGAATCGTGCCCGACCTGCGCGCAGGCCCCGTCCGCCGACCGCCGCGCGGTGATCGTTCACGAAGCCTTCGGCGAACTCCGCCCCAACCTGATGCCCGACTGGGCCGAGGTGCTCTCGATCACCTTGAAGCACTTCGAGGCCGCAGGCGCCTTTGAAGAGAAGCTCTCAGAGACCAAAGCCCGCGTTGAGAACTGGGCGCGCAATCCCATGTCCGCCTCCAGCCTCCCACGCGCGAAGGAAACCCTTGTGCGCCGCGAATCCTTCCGCCCCGAAGTCCGCGAGGCTTTGAAGAAACTCGGGCTTCTTGATGAAGCCGAAGCATTGGAAAAGCACCGCGCCGGCATGGGCCTTGCCCAGGAAGACCTCGAGCGCGGCAGCGGTGAACGCGGCTTCGGGCGGTTCTCGGCGCTTCACCGCCGGTTTCTGCTCATCGACGGCAATGACCCCGAGCAGCGCGAGTGGGTGAAGCGCGAGGCCGAGAAGTCCCTTGAAGCGCTCTCAGGAAACGCCAACGCAGAGGCCAAGCTCGATGCGGCTCAATCCCAGGCGCTCGAGCCTATCCGCGTCGTGCTCGCTCAAGGGGATCTTGAGAAGGCAACGGAGCTCCTCCCGGAACTGAGGCTCTGGTTCGACCAGGGCGGCTCCTTGAGACGGCGCTTGGGCGTGACGGCGCTTCCGGCCAAGGCGGACTTGTCGCCCGAAGGCCTCGTCGTGGAGGAGGTGGGCGAGCACGCGCTTTCTGCCCGAAGAGCCGCCCCCCGCGATGCCGCTCAGCCCTCTCAGCCTTGAGCGCTCCTTGACGCCGACCTCTTTCAAACGAAATTCTCGAGCCCCCATGAAGACCATTCTCAAATCGTCAATCCTTGCCTCCCCCAAAACCGCCTTCATCGCTTCCCCTGCGAGAAAGCGCCGGCGCATCACGCTCTCGGCGCTCGGCACGAGCCTCCTCTTTGCCTTCACGGCGTTGGGGAGCCTCTCGGCCGGGGCGCTTGTGCTGCTTGAATCTTCGGACGCTGAGGCCTCGCCCATTTCCGCCTCCGCGTCGGCTGCCGCCGAGCAGACCGCGCGCGGCACCGACTTCCAGCGCGTCTTCGGGATGGTCGCCAAACCGTCCGAGAAGGCCGAGCTCGAGCGCCTGCACCCCGAGGTTGAGCGCGCCTTCGAAGCCAACCGCCAGGAGAAGGCCGAGAGCGGCGCGACGAATCTCAATCCGCTCCGCTCAGCCGCTCCGACGCTCGCACCTGAAGGCCCGGCCAACCCGATCGCAGACCTGCGCTCGGCCGGCACGCAGCCGCCCGCGAGCATTTCCACCGAACCCGGGTCGATGGCAATCCTCTGGAGCATGGGGCTCCCCGAAGCCGACGACCGCGAGCTCGCCCGGGACGCTGCCCGTCTGGGCATTCCCATCGTGCTCTCGGGCCTCCCCGTGAAGGCCCGGGAACCCGCGCAGCAGCCGTCTCCCAATGCCTCCCCTGCTGCCCGCGCGCCTCTCGTGCTCGACCGCGATGCCGCAGCCGCTCTGGGCGCTCATGTCGAGCGGTTGGGCGTTTCTGCCGCGGCGAGCCCCGAGATCTGGCACGCGGTGCGGGACAAGCTCGACCACGAGCCCATGGTGCCGGCCCTCGTGATCTTCGGCAGCTCGACCATCGAACTCTTCCCGGGAAGCGTCCGCCCGCTCTGGACCCTCTCATGGGCGGCCGAGCACGCGGAATCCGAAGACGTTCGCGAATTCGCAAAAGCCCGCATTGAAGCCGCAGGGCTCGAGCGCGAAGCGAGGCTCTTGAAGCCTTGAAGCCCTGATTGCCGCCATCCCCGAGATCTCCCCATCGACCACAACACCACAGAACTTCCGCAGTCTCTCCCCGCCATGACCCATCAACGACGCCGACCGCACGGCTCCGTCCCTTCATCCTCTCAAACCCATCCGGCGCGCCTGCATCTCCCCCGCGCCGCCGAATGCCCCGCAATGGCGCTCCTGGCGTTCGCCCTCTGCCTTCATTCAGCCGAAGCCGCCGGCAGCGGCGTTGTGCCTGATGGTGCCGCGCAGGCCGTCAAGGACGCCCGGGCAACGGCACTCCCCGACTGGAAGTCGACCGTCAAGAACCCCGAGTCCCATCTGGGCGCTGTGGGCGGCGGCGACCTGTCGCTCGTGGAATCGGAAAAGTCTCACTGGCAGGGCGGCAAAGGCTCGCTCTACTCGCCCGCCGTCGAGCGCACCGTCGAGTGCCGCTCGGCCTCCGACCCCGAGTGCCTCGCCGTCCAGGTATTAGATAAAGGCTTTCCCGAACGCCCGGCCGTCCCCGACTCGATGATCGCGGGCCGAGACGAAGTGGTGAACGCGACGTTCGGCAGCGGCGGCTCCGCGCCCGGGACCTGCCGCGACTTCATCGTGAACGTCCCGGGCATCACGACCGAAGCCGTCTGCTCTGCGGGCGCGCCCTTCGTCGACCACACCTGCCGCACGGGGTGGCTCGAAGCGGTCAGCAGCACCGCCACGCGCTGGGCGTGCCTGACGGGGGAAGCCAGGAAAGCGTCCTTTGCCTGCCGCATCACGGCCGCGCCCTCATCGATTCTCGAATCCCACTGGCGGTGCCTCTATAACGCGCAGGCCCTGGGCGAATCGAAGACCTCCTACATCGTGACGCAGGCGAAGGCCTCGGCCGTTTTCCCCGCAATCTGCCGCGCGCCTCAGAAGACGACGGTCGAGCGCAAATGCTCGAAGACCCTCGAGGTGAAGCCCGTTGGCGCCTGCCTCTTGGGCACGGTTGTTTCGATTTCCGCCAAGGGCGACGCGACGCTCGAGTCGGACGGCTGCCCCGGGGGCGACGCGCTCACCGTCTCGCACAAGTGCGCCGCGAGCGAAACGACGGACGTCATGAGGACGCTCTCGGTGAGCCTGAACGAGTTCGGCACTACGACGCTCCGAGGCTCGAGCTCAACGACGCTCAAGGCCGGGACTTGCAAGGCCGTCGTTAGCGTCAAGAACCACAAGTGCACGGGCGCGAAGAAGACCGATTGTTCCGCAAGCGTCACGGCGGTGATCTCGTCGAACGGGTCGATCACGGGCCAGATTCAGGCGAAGATCGCCTATGAGGGGTATGCGCGCGCAGGGACGCTTGAAGACGTCTGGACGGACGACTGCGCGGGGCTGGCCGGCTCGAAGGCGGCGCTGCTCGGAGGCGAGGAATGATTCCGATGCAATCGACGAACCGTTTCGCTCTGAGCGCGAAGCCCTTGGGGCTCCTCGCCGCCCTGCTCCTCGCCTTTTCCGCCTTCCCTCAGGGGGCTGCCGCCCAATGCGTGGAGACCGGCCGCATCTGCACGGATTCCGAACCGCGCACCATCAACGGCGTCAAGGTCACGCGCGAGTGCTGGCGCTGGGAGATGACCTACAGCTGTTCGGAAGACTTCCCCGACAAGGACCGGTGCGAACCGGGCGCGATTCCGAGCACCTGCACGGTCACGAACCGCGGGTGCGAGTCGACCGACGCCGCGGGCGAGTGCCTCGAGGTGAAGAACGAGCTTCTGTGCACCGAAGCGCCCTCGGGCCCGGGCATTGAGCCTGAAGCCCCGCGCGTGTCGATCGCCTACAGCACGACCGAGCAGCCTCGAGCCGGCGGCGCAGCGAAAGCTCCGTCCGGCCCGGAGCTTCTCAAGGCGCTCGATGCCCTCAATGCCCTCAATGCGGCCGCTCCTCTTTCGGCGCGTTCGGGCCTTCGTTCTGAACCGATCGATCGAGATGCCGCGGACGCGGGAGCAGGTTCAGACGACGGCTGCCGCGAGGTCGAGCGCACGTGCCTCGATGACGCGCCCCGCCGGATTCCCGTCGAGAACATTGAAGGCGAAACGGTCGAGGCCGCGCCCGCCTGCTGGAAGGAGCGCGTGGTGGTTCAGTGCCCGGACCCTTCGGCGGCACTGAGCTGCCAAAAGCTCGAAGCCGCCGGGTGCGTGATCGAAGACGAGTCGGAGAAGGTTTGCGAGAAGCGCGACGCTGCGGGCGTCTGCATCGCGTGGTCCGCGTCCTACGTCTGCCGCGGCAAAACGCCCGACGGGGGCGAGTCGCCTGACGACGACCTCATCAAGGACGACGCAGCGCTCGTCCCCGACCCCGACGGACCCGTCATTGAAGACGACTCGGACTGCAGGGCGAAGGCCGACGATCTGACGGCTCAGGGCCTCGTCTGCCGCGAGGTCTCCCGCAAATGCGTCGACGGCACGGACTCCGACTGCCGCCGGTGGGAGGCATCCTACGAATGCACGGGCGAAGGCGAGAACGGGTGCCAAGCGCTCGAAGACCTCTCCGAATCCGGCACCTGCCGCCTCGAAGGCGCCCCCGAGTGCCTCGAGTCCGTGGAGATTGCGGGCGAGTCCGTGTGCATCAGGAAGAAATCAGCCTACATCTGCGGGAGTTCTTTAGGCGACCAAGTCCCCGAAGGCGGCGAGCTTCTCGGGAAGATCGAGGAAGCGACCCAGACGGAGCTCAACGAGTGCTCGGCGCTCCAGGAGGATTCCACCTGCGTTGAAACCGCCAAGACCTGCACCGACGGCCCGGGCATCAAGATGGTGGAGGGCAGCCCCGTCTACCGCGACTGCTGGATGTGGAGCCGCGAGTGGACCTGCCGGATGTCGGGCATCAACGAATGCGCGCACCTCGAGAACGACAAGCGCTGCAAATTGGTGTCCGAAACCTGCCCCGAGGGCGAGTCCGAATGCCTGCGGCCGACCCGCGTCTATCGGTGCGAGACGGCCGGGGCCACGACCACTCAGGGGACCGTCTGCGAAGGCGAAGCCTGCATCAACGGCGTCTGCGCGCCCACGGACGACAGCCCCGACGAAGACTTCGGGAAATCGATCGTCGAGCTCGAGATCGGACGCCAGGCGGGCGTCTATGGCGACGCGGCTGCCGGGAATTTCTTCGGCGGGACGGTGCTCTCCTGCCGCGACCGCAAGGGAGCGTCCTCCTGCTGCCGCAGCGAACCCGCCCCGCAGACGTCGAACTCCGCGTTCTCCCTCTTTCTCACCTTCGGGGCGGCGGCGACCTTCGAGGCCGTCAAGTACCTGGGCTCCCCCTACGTCTACGACGTGCTGTCCTATTCCGACAAGACGAAGGGCCTTTTGAACGCCATCTACGGCAGCGCCCCCAACGGCGTCTATGAACCGTCCTTCTCCTTCTGGGGGGCGTCGATGAGCTGGACCCAAGCGGGCGGCTGGGAGTTCGACTTTTCGCCCTCGGGGTTTGCGCTCGCCGCGGCCCTTCACTTCTACCAGGGGTGGGCGGGCTGCACGGCAGAGGATCACCGTCTTGCCATGGCCAAGGGCGAGCGCCTCTGCGTCTACATCGGCACCCACTGCACGAAGAAGACGCCCGGGGTCGGGTGCACGGAGCGCGAAGAACGCTACGTCTGCTTCAACTCGAGGTTGGCGCGGATCCTCAACGAACAGGGCCGCCGCCAGTTGGGCCGCGGCTGGGGAACGGCGCAGTTTCCGGATGCCAAGGGCTTCACGCCCGAAGAGCTCGGAGAGCTCGACTTCTCCCGCATGGACTTGTCGGAGTTCGTGGCGGACGTGGTGAATCAATCCTTGAAGTCGGCGCAAGCCGCGAGCGGCAAGGCCAAGGAGCGCGCCGAAGCCCGCGTCAAGGAAATGCTCGAAGGCAAGCTCGGCACCCTCGCCGCGCCGGCGGGCCCCACGGGCGCCGTGCGAACGAGGGCTGCCGAATGACGATGCACGCCCTGTCCGACCTCCCGACCCGCTCGAACACCCGAGCCCGAAGCCTTCCAAACGTCATGCGAATCCTCCAAACCGTCCCCGCTGCAGCACCGGCCGCAGCGATTGCCTTGAGTCTGACGCTGAGCCTTCTAACGGGGGCATCACCCGCAGTCTTTGCTTCTGCGCTCGATGAAGACACCGATAGATCCGCGTCCTACGCGGCCGACGAGATGATCACCCTCCAAGCCCGCCGCGATGCCCGCGACCCGAGAGACGCCGGCTGGTGGGCCGAAGACGTCTGGTCCGACCCGGACCGGCCGTTCCTCTACTACGGCGTAGAGCCCGAGAAGCCGAGAAAGCCCGCAAACCCCGGGGAGCTCAAGAAGCCCGCGCCTGAATCGAAGAGTCCCGGGAAGCCCGAGCCCCCGGCCGACCCCGAAGCCATCCCGAAGTTCGAGACGTTGGCGCAAGTGCGCGCCGAGTACGACCGGCGGCTCAACCTCGCGGTGCTGTCCCCCACGGACCAGAACCTCCGGGCCTTCCACGCCATGCAGACCTGGATGCTCGGGACCTCGCACAAGTTCGCCGAGGCCTTCGACCGCGTCCGCATCGCCGACCCGAAGTTCGACTGGACGGCCTCGCACCCGTCGGCCAACTTCGCCGCGGTTGAACTCTCGTCCGCCGCGGACCGCGGGCTCGACGCGTTCGTGTCGCGCCTTGCCGAAGAGTCGGGCCTCATCTTCGTGGGATCGCCCGACGCCCGTCTCAATTCGCTTGCGATCGGGCCCGTGCGGGCGTTTGCCAGGGAATCGGGGTTCGAGCTTCTAGTCATCGCGGTGGACGCCCCGGTCCCGGGCGACGACGTCCGCACCGACAACGGCATCGTCGAGAAATTGGGCCTCTCGCCCGATATGCGGAAGCTCCCGACGGTGACGCTCGTGCCCAAACCCGACGCCAGGCATCCCGCCTTGGCGGCGCTCGCACGCGGCCGCGGGCTGCTCCTCGCCGCGGCCGGCATCCCGAGCATGACCGAGCTCAAGCACCGTCTTGCCGTCCTCTTCGCGCCCGAGCTCGAAGACGGCAACAACGCGCAGACCACCCACCGCCGCACCGAATCGATGGCGATCGGCGACGCCTGGTCGCCCGAGGCCATGGAGCGGCTCAAGACCAGGTTCGGCGCTGCGAACACAAACGGCACTCAAGCGCCCGGACGCCGCTGAACGGCATCACCGGACGGACTCGGCCTTCCGCCTGCTTCACCCATCCATCCACCCTTCAACCACCCGCCAACCTCAAAACCCATGCACGCAGAAACCTTCCTGCATCCCCCGCACCAGCCTCGCTCGAGCGCAATGAAGCCCCTGGAGCCCTTAGAGCCTTTAGAGCCTTTGGAAAGGCCGCTCCCGCTCGGCGCTCGATTGGCCGAACTCGCGCTTCTGGAGGTCCTGATCCTCGCGTTCCTTCTCAACCCCATCCCCGCCGCCGCGGGGTTCTTGGACGACTACTACGCCCAAGCGGGCGCGCAGACGTCGGTGACGCGCGCGGGCGTCTACGAGTCCCAGAACATGCATCTTGCTGCCGGCGGCTCCTTCGTCATGAAGTCGCCCCGAAAGACCTTCACGCCCTTCACTTTGGACGCGCCGTCCTTGAAGGGCGGCTGCGGCGGCATCGACGTCTTCTTAGGCGCCTTTTCGGTGCCTAGCCGCGAGGAGTTCGTATCTTTCGCGCGATCGATCGGCACGGCGATTCCCGGTTTGGCTTTTCATCTGGCGCTCCAGAGCATGTCGCCCGACCTCAACGAGCAGATCACCGAGTTCCGCGACATGATCATGCGGCTCACGAGCAGTTTTTCGGACTCCTGCAAGGCAGCGCAATACATCGTCGACCAGGGGGCTTCGGCCGTCAACTGGATGTCGACGATGCAGCACCGCTCGAGCAATGCGCTGCGAGCTTCAGGCGAAGCGTCGGACGCCTCGGACGCGGATCGGCTCACCCGCACCAACGGCGGCAAGGTCCTCGACAAAGTGCCCGAGCGCACCGACAGCGGCGGCGAAGTCGTTGAAGCGTCGGAGATGAACCTCACGTGGTCGCTGCTCAAGGGCGGCAAGCTCGGGGGGTCGCTCGACCAGGAGACGCTCGAAACCATGATGACGATGCTCGGCACCGTCATCTATTCGCGATCGGGTTCGGGCGAGTCGGCCACCGTCGAGTCCCGCGGCATCGGCGGGCGCGACGCCCTCTGGGACCTCATGGGCTCGATCGACGACGATTCGCCCCGCGACGCCGTGCGGCTCTCCTGCGACGAGCCCGTCAAGTGCTTGAGCCCGAAGGAAGTCTCCGACCGACCCGTCAACCTCGTGAGGAAGATCTGGCTCGCCGCCGACCACTACCGGCAGTCGCTCATTTCACGAAACCCTGCTCAGGTCACCGACGCCGAGATCGTGCTCCTCGCCAACATCTCGTCCATTCCGCTCTTGTCCCTCATCGAAGCCTCGGCCTCCCCGCGGATTCCGGCGGCAAGCGCCTCCATGACCGCCCTTTTCGCCGAAGCCGCCGCCCACGAGGCGCTCACGACCGCCCTCATGGGGCTTGCCGACGACGTCCGGCGCGTCGTGGCCGGGTCGTCCGCAAGAAGCGCCAACGCCTTTGCGGCGAAAAACGCCGAGCGCCTCGAAGCGAGGCTTTCCGCGATTCTCGCCGACCTCCACGCGCGCTCGAATCGGCTCCACGAAGCCATGGCCCGCGCGCAGAGCTACGCCGCTCAGGCGCGCCACATCGAGCGCTCCATCTGGGGGCGCGCGGCGGTCGACCGCGCGATGACCTTCCCCGGAGCGGCCAGTGGAACCGCCGGCCGCGGGTCGGCGCTCTGATGGAGGAAAGAAGGAATGTTCACGCTCGACTTCTACGCCTACTGGAACGCCGACCAGGTTGCGGCCCTTTTGAGGGCCGTGGCCGGCATCACGTCGTCGAAGGGCTACGCGGTGTTTCTCTCCGCCGCCGCGCTCCTGGGGTTCCTATGCGTCACGGCCGCATCGGCCGTGCGCTACCGCGGCATCAACATCGTCTACTGGTTTGCGGCCGTGGTGCTCTTCTACTTGATCCTCTTTGCACCGAAGGTCAACGTCACCGTCCAGGACTCGCGGATGATGTCCGCGCAGACCGTTCAGGGGGTGCCTTTGGGCGTCGGCTTCACGGCGTCGCTCTCGTCTCAGCTGGGCCACTGGGCGGCCGACCTCTTCGAGACCGCTCTGGCCGACGCGGACGCGGAGCGGTTCACGAGCTTTGGCGCCGTCTTCCCCGAGCGCGCGGCGGCGGCCATTGCGGCTGCCGGCCCCATTCGGCCTGAGACCCGCAAGCTCCTCGACCCCTGGGTCGAGCGCTGCGTCGTGCCGGAGATTCTGGAAAGCGACGCCAAGATGACCGAGCTCATGCGCTCGAACGACCTCGTTTCCACCGTGCTCGCCGGCGGCTGGATCAACCCCGCGCGGTTCGTGATGGTGGAGGGGTCCCCAGTTTCCTGCACGGATGCCGGAAACGAACTTCTCCAAGTGCTCCGCACCGTCGAGATCCCCGCGCAGGAGAAGCTCCTCGTGGCGCGGCTCACGGGCCACGGGGCGTCTGGCATGGGCGCGGACCCCCAGGCGTCGGCCGTGGTCGAAGCCGCCATCAGGAAGGCCGTGCCTGAAGCGGCGGCGAGCATGCTCGGCGTCTCGAAGAGCCTGTCGGAGTCGCTTTCGCACGCGCTCCTTCTGTCGGAGATCCCGGCGGGCGTGCACCGCACGGCCGGTGCGATGGAGATGCCCGTTGCGGGCGCCGTCGCCTTGGCGAAGGCCCAGGGCAATCTCGCGAGCGAAATCTCGTTTCGGACGATGAGCGAGCTCGCGGCCGCTTTTCTGCCCAAATTGAGGAACCTGCTGGAGTTCATTCTGATTGCCGCCTTCCCCCTCGTGATGGGCATGCTCGTCGCCTGCGGGGCGGCGGGAGGGAGCGTCGCGCGCATGTACATGACGCTCTTTCTCTGGCTGGCGCTTTGGGCCCCGATCGCGGCCGTCATCAACTGGCTCTTGATCCACATCGATGCCAATCCCATGAACCGCTTGGCCGACCTCTACGGGGGCCTCACGTTGGAGGCCGCGGACCTGATCCGCGACCAGGGCGCAACCTCGCAGGCGATGGCGGGGTACCTGATGCTCCTCGTGCCCGTGATCTCCTACCTCATCGCCAAGGCCTCCGACATGGGGGCGGCAAGCCTTGCGTCCTCCGTGATGTCGCCGGCTTCTTCGGCCGCGCAGTCGCAGAGCGCGCAGATCTCGATGGGCAACATTGCGTCGGGGAACGCCTCGGTCGGGAACGTCTCGGCCAACAACGCGTCCGCCAACAAGTCGGACGTCTCGACCGGGTTTGTGGCCGGGTCCGTCACGAGGACGTCCTCGGCCGCGGGCACCGTGGTGCGCGACGGCTCGACCGGCCAGGTCACCTCCGTCACGGCGGCGACGAGCGACTTGGGCGTCTCCGCCACGAGCACCCTCACCGAGGGCCGGAGCTCCTCGTCGGGAGCGAGTTCGGGGAGCACCTTCTCGATCCATTCCGGGATCTCGACGGGCAGCACCGACTACTTCCGCAATGAGTCCGGCGTGTCCGGCATGAAGAGCAGCACGGGGACGACGTCGGCGAGCACGCTCGCGAGCTCGGGCGAAACGCTCGCAAGCGGCCACGCGACCTCGACCACGGCCGACGCGAGGTCGAGCACGAGCATGTCCGCGCAGAGCGGGATGTCGGAAACGCTTGGTCTGGAGTCGCGCCTGGGCGGCAGCTTCACGATGAAGGGGTCCGAAACGGCCGAGCAGGAAGCTTCGGGAACGATGGTGGGCGACTTGATGCAGGGTACGCAGCTCGCTCAGGCGCTCCTCTCGGGCGTGCCTCGGGGGAGCGCCGGAGCTGCTGGTGCGGCAGGTGCTTTCGCAGCTGCCGGAGCCGGAGCCGCAGGCCCTGCCGGAGGGAAGAACGCCGGCCAAATGTCCGAGCGCGGGCGCGTCTCGGCCGACGCCGGCTTCGACGCGGGCGGGCGCTTCAAGGTGGGCACGCAGGCCTCGCGCACCGACAACGCGACCGAATCCTTCTCTTCGGGAACCACGCAGTCCGCTCAGGATTCGAATGTCTTCGAGTCGAGGCTCGAGCAGGGTCAAGAATCGCGCCGGCAGGCGGCTCAGACGGGGTCCGTCTCCGAGGCGAGGACCGCTTCCGACGGGCATTCGGGCGAAGTGGCCGCATCGAAGAGCGCTCTTCGGGCGACGAGCACCGGGCTGACGCAGCACTCGGAATCGCGCTCGGGGCTTTCGCACGCCGCGGGCGCGCGCATGGACACCTACCTCATGCACGCGGCGATCGAGCAGTTCGGGAGTCCGGAAGAAGCGCTCGAAGCCCTTCAGAACCCCGTAGAGCGCGCGGCCTTCGCGCGCAATGCCATGTACGCGAGCAAGGCGAACGCCGAGCCGATGGCCTACGAGGCGCCCGAAGCCCCTGCAGCCGAAATGGTCGGAGAGAAGGGTCAGGCCGGGCTCGATCAGCACTGGGAGGCCGCGCGCGCAGACGCCAGAGCCGAAATGGCGGACCAGAAGCGCACGGCCGCCGAAGGCCGGGCCCTGGCGCGCGGGTTCGGGTCTCAGGCTGCAGCGCAGAGGCGCGGCGGCGTTCAAGCCGAAGGATTCGCGCAGACGGCCAAGTCCTTCGAAGCCGAGCGGTCGGCTCGGGGCTTTGAAGCCGGGAATACCGGTGCATCGAAGGCGCAAGAAGCGCTCCTCGCTGCCCGCGGGGCGGCTCGAGCCGCTGCGGCGCTTTGGGAAGAGAACCAGAGCACGGCTCAAGGCGTAATGGGGACGGTGCTTCTCGGGGGCCTTCTCTACGAGTCGCCGCAGGCCGTTTATGACGGACTCGTTGAGGCGTCGGGCAAAAGCCCTGAGCTTCGCGAAGCGCTCTTGACCGTTGGGCGCGGGAGCGTCGGGGGCAGCGGGACAAGCGGAGCTGACGGTGCGGGCTCGGATGCAGCCAAGGCTTCGCGCGAGGCCGACGCTGCGCTCGAGCGGATCAAGCAAGTCTTCTGATCGGGCCTCAGCCGGCTTTTCTGAGGGTTCGGAGGCGGCGGGGCTCAAGGCTCCGCCTCCGAGCTGCTTCCGAGTCGCTTCCAACCTTTTTCTCAATTCACACTCAAGGATTGCACCCATGGCACAACTTTCCCGCGAAGAAGCGGTAGCCGCCGCGTCGCTTCTCGGCTTCACCCACCTCGCCTATCTCGGCGGAGGCGCCTCGTTGGCGGATGCGCTTCAGAACACGAGGCCGCCTCTCAAATCGGGGTGCGGCATCTACCTCCACATCCGGCCCTCGGGCGACTTCTACATCGGGCAGACGCGGAACCTGAAGCACCGGCACGCCGACTATGTCGCCGCCGGCGTCAAGATCGACTGGCTCGCCTTTCTCCCCGTGCCCGAGAGGCGCTTGAACGCGGTCGAGCTCGACAAGATCCAGAAGGCGATTGCCGCAGGGCTTCCGCTCGCCAACCGCCAGCATGCGGCGCCGATGGTCGAGCGGTGCGAATTCGAGCCCTTCGACGCCCTTTTTTCCCCGGACCGCCAGGACGCCTTCATCCGCGAAGGCGCCCGCCATGGCCGGACGCGGGCCGAGCGGATCGAGGCGATTGCGCTTTCGGCAACTCCCGCCGAGCGCGAGAGCTGGGAATGGTTTCAGGGGCTCCCCAAGGCGAACAGGATGCTTGAAGCCGCCGGAACCGTGATACACGCGGCGATTCCGGAGCCCGAAGACTTCATGAACAGCTACTGGAAGTTTTCATTCGGGCGGGCCCTTCAGAAGAACACCTCGCGGACGATTCTCTCCATCAGCTGCGGGCTTTGGGCCGTCTTCACCTGCAGGATGCTCCGCCTCTTTCCCGAAGCCGTCACCTGCACGCTGACGCTCGCGGGCTTCATGGCGGGCCTTCGAAACGAGCACGGGCCGATTCTTCCGCGCCGGCACCGCTACGCCCAATGGGAGCTCGGCGATCCGATCGGGCCCAAGCGGACGGCGGAGAGCTTTGCGCCGATGAGGGAATGGCGGTACGCCTCGGAAGCAGACCGCCTGGCCGACATCGACCGAGACGTGACGCAGGCGGCAATGACCGCGCCCTATGAAGCAACCTGCGCGCTCGAGCACGTAGGGCTTCTGTTGGAGGATCCGGACGTCGTCAGGGCGCTTCAGGCGCAGGCCATGGCCTGCATGCGGATGACTCCGCTCATGAATCTCGAGTCGTCGAACCGCATCGGGGCGGCGGCGGCGATGATGGCGGTGTAGCGCGCCGGAGCGCTATGGAGGCGGGCGCCGGCAGATGGGCGGCGCCTGTTCGGGAACAATTGCCGTGCCCAAAAAAGAAGCCGGAGTTTGTTGGACCGAAACGCCCGAGAGGCCGTCCCCGGAAAGTGAAAATTGAAGAAAAGCCGCAGATCGCAGCAGAATCGCCAGTCGAAGTGACTTCCGAGGCTCCTCCCGTCAAAAGGAAGCCTGGGCGTCCGAAAGGCAGCAAAAACCGAAAAACGCTCCTTCGTGAAGCAGCCGAAAAAAGAGAATAAATCGTAATACGCAATATGGCCGTTCAGAGCCCTCGAACGGCTATAGTTCCGTAAATTGACGATCTCTTATTGAATTCAGTATGTTTTCTTTGATTACTTGTGGCAAACGTACAGCTTCTTCATGGCCCGCTTGATAGTCGCCATTCCCGCACGCTTGACAGTCGCCCCCCCCCCTCTATTCTTCAGCGTTGCCGTAAGAACTGGCAAGTTCTGCAAACACATTCCTAATCAAAGGGAGCCCCCATGAAAATGAAGCCTGTTGCAATAGCCACTGCCATGGCACTCATTGGCCTTGCCAACGTGCCCGCGGCTGCCGCCACACAGCCTGATAGTCCGTTGCAATCCGTCAAAGATTCTAAGACGTTCACTGATGCGAACACGACGCTTACAGAGGCATATGAGACTTCGAACGCATCCTCCAACCCCGTAATTTGGAAAGGTGCCGTTGGGAACGAAAATCTCCTTTTTTCCGGGGCTCGTGTAGCAGGCGTCCTGACGTTGCAATCGGGAACAAACCCCAGCGATTTCACATTCGAGAATTTCAACTCCATCACTTTCGACAAGCCGAACACTGATGACATTGCAGCCGGCGATGCCATTACAAATTGGTGGAGCTTTAAAAGTTTCTACAGGGCTGACGATTACATTTTGTTAACTTAAGCCGGGAAGCTGTTGTTTTCAGG
>Cebus_capucinus_imitator_PRJNA485217_SSR105__coassemble_295_pt1 | contig 26258 bp, 25 predicted proteins | sample Cebus_capucinus_imitator_PRJNA485217_SSR105__metabat2_low_PE_013 | metagenome-assembled genome bin Cebus_capucinus_imitator_PRJNA485217_SSR105 | reverse complement strand
CCTCAAGATCGCTCTCAGTGAGGCGCTGGCGGGAGAGATCGAGCTTGATGCCGCAGGCAACTGTCTGAACGGCAGATTCTTCGGCATTGTCCCGAAGGAATGGAAGCGAACTGAAGATCATGATGCGCTCTCGTCAAAGCTCGCGGATGAGCGTCTTAGCCGCTTTCAACCCCGCGCGCGCCGCATAGACGGCAACAGCGAAAGGCTCGACCAGCCAATTGAAGGCGGGCCGGAAGACGTCGCAGAAGGACCGGAAGTTGCGCTTGAGCTTCCAATGACGAATTTGCTTCGCAGAGGGCGGCGTATAATGGGTGTTCGCCGCGGAGCGGAGGATCGAGTAATCCCACTCCTCCTGGAACCTGAGGAAAGTAGTTGGAATGTTTTCCTTTTCCCAATAGCGAGACCAGAGCACCTCCATGCCGTAGAGCTCCTTCGTGACGAATTCAGGCGAAAGCCGTCCTGCGGCGAGTTCTTCGTAGAAACTGCAGATGCGGGTCATGATTCGGGGGCGCGCAAAGAGCACTATGTCCGTACAACAGCGCATGAAGTCGTTGTCGATCATCCCGCGCTTGAAGGGCGTCGCGGAAGTGAAGACGTGGTCGTTCGGAACCGTGCAGCCGTACTGCTCGAAGGTGCCGAAGAAGTCTTTCAGGCGAAAGGGGTGCTTGTACAGCACATCGAGCCGCGTGAGGATCACGTAGTCGTAGTGCACGCCGGTGCGGTCGCTGTAATCCTCGCGTAGTTGATTCACGCGCCAACGGGAATAGAAGCAGCTTGCAATGGAGGAATAGCTGCGCATGAAGGGCTTCAAGCGCTCGTTTAGGACGGGTTCCTTCGGAATATCGAGCGGAAGTTCCACGGCAAGCGCCTTGGGCTGATATCGCTCGACGAGGTCCTGATAGTCGGCGCCCTTCATGGCGTCGGCACGCTTCTTGCCGTCAGGGTTGTGCCAAACAACATCGGAACAATCCTTTTCTGACCAGGTGTGGATGAACACGTCGACCGCGTACCCGTCCGCCTGATTCACGAGGACCACGTTTTGAAGAAGCGATTCCGCAGTTTCCCGATAGGTGCGCGAGAGACCGCTCAGCATGAGAGCAATTCTTTTCATGGCAGGCCTCAATGGAAAAGATTGAAGATCACGCGGAAGGGGATTTCGATGATGCGGAAGGGCCTCGCGAAGGCGCTTGCGTGCTTTCTCATTCTGCTAATCTCCTCTTCACAGCCGAGTTTTTGCGAAAGCGGAATGTGCTTGATGCGCAGGAGCGTGCGGAAGCATTCCCGCCTGAAGCGCTTCAATTCAGCCGGGGCCAGGCCCTTGTTGTTCTCCGCCCTTTCGATCTCTGCTTCAAGCCGCCCTGAAATGTGCCGGGCGAAGTCGCGGTACATCCACTTCTCGACGTCGGGCGATTCGTTGAGGTACTTGAGCATGAAGTTCGTGCTCTTGACGAGGTCGAAGTGAATCTTCGGCTTGATGGAGTGAACAGTGGAGTTGGGCCGCTGCAGGTAGTCGTAGTAAACGTCCGACACGGTGAGAATGCGGCGGGCCTTGAGCGCGGCGGCCATGGTGAAGGGGTTGTCCTCCCAATAGATCCCTTCGATGAAGCGGAGATCCTTCAAAAGCTCGCGTCTATACACCTTGTTCCAGATGAAACCTGAAATGTACGTGAAGAAGAGCTTGTTGCAGGGCAGGCGCGTGTCAAGACGAAGAATGGCGTGGTTGAGCGAATATTCCTCCACGGTGCCGTCCGGATACGTGTAATTGACGCGGCAATGCACCATGTCAGCGTTGCCCTCTTCCGCTGCTCGGCAGAGCACTTCGAAGTAGTTGAGCGGTACGGCGTCGTCGGCGTCCATAAAGCCGATAAAGCGCCCTCGTGCGGCATCGAGCCCCTTGTTGCGCGCACTCGACTGGCCTTGGTTCTCCTGATTGATGACAATAAGCCGTGTATCCTCGGCGGCACGCGCCTCTAGAATCTCGCGGGAACGGTCCGTCGAGCCATCGTTGATGCAGAGCACCTCGATGTTCTTGATCGTCTGACCCAGGAGCATGTCGAGGGTTGCGGGAAGATACTTCTCGCAGTTGAAGACGGGGATGACAACAGAGATCTCGGGGGCTGCCCTCCCCCCCCCCTCCTCTTCGGATCCGAACGGCTCGCCCGTGGCGGCGTTGAAGGCAAAGACGGTAGTGGGCTTCTTCGGCAGTTTCTGATTGATCGCCTCGATTTGAGCCAATACACCTCCAACAGACTTCGATCGCCCGTCTCTGCTCTTTGCTTGATGAGGTTTTCTTTTGTTCAGCATGTTTCTTCTCTTTAGGTCTTTGTTCAGTCCTCGGGCTGAGCTTCAATAGAGGTGCGCCAAGAGATACTTGACCGCCACTACGGGCAGTACCGCGATTTCCTCGATGATGCTAAGTACGCTCTTTGGAGACGTGAGCCGCTCCCAGTGCTTGACAAGGCGAAGCTTCGCTGCGATTTGAGAGCGCCTTAGGTAGAGCTCTGCTTCGTCCTTCGCCGTGATTTCGTGCTCGGGATCACAGAACTCGCGGTAGGCGCGCTCGAAGGTGAGCTTGTTCCAGAGCTCGAAGAACTCTGCCCCAATCTTTGTTTCATCCACGGACGCCGGATACTTGGGCAGGCGAAAGCCCGTGTCCCTATACTCTGCGACAGTGAAGTTCGATGCAATGAAGCGATTGGATGCTTCAACAGCTTCTGGGCCGTTGTCCGCGGCGTCCGCCATCAGGCTTCGCCCCGTCGTTCTTGCGTAAAGCCCGTGGATGATGTACTGCTCGGGCGCCATGCGAAAGAGCGTTGCTCCGTAGGGCGACTGACGTCCGTTCTTCTCGAACCATCGAGTGAATTCCGGCTCTTCGACCTCCGGGAGCCCTGAGAACATCAGCCTCACGTCCTCAGCAAGTCCGAACGCCGCCCAATCCGAGAGATGGAAGGGTGCCGCGGATCCGCGATAACCCTGGCGGGAAAAAAGCGCAGGAACGAGTACGCGGTGCTTGAAGACGGCCGAATCGCCTCGCTTCGGGTACTTCTCGAACGTCTCGAGGAAGGCGCACGAATCGAGCACGAGGTCGCTACGCATCTTCAAGATGCAGGGCCTCGTTGCCTCGCTCAGCCCAAGCCTGCTCGATCGAATGAGGCGGTTGAGGTTGTTGAGCACCTTGAGGCGGTCGTGCTGCACGAAGGCCTTGGGACAAGTTGCCTGCACAAGCCTCACGTCGTCCCCGAGGTCTTCGAGTACTTCACCGAGCCAAGTCGACAGGATAATTTCGGCGCCCGGGAGGAAGCTACGCACGCTCTGCACGGCTCTGCGCGTTTCCTCCCGAACGGGGCCCTGCAGAATAACGGATATATCGCTGGTTCTGACCATGATGATCCCGCTTCAGCAACAGCCTTCCGGACAACCAAGGTATTTGTCGTTCTTGGCGCCGGGAAGCTTCACGACAACGAGGTCCGCATCGAAGAGCGCGAGAAACGAGGTGGCGTCCCCGGGTTCGGCGATGACGATGTCGCCCGGCCCCCATGTTTTCCCAAACATCTGTACGCTGCCCTTAATCACGCACGTGTACTCCGTTGCAATCTTGTGGTAGTGCAGGGATTCGTGCTCTCCGGCTCGGAAATGCTTGACGGCAACCTCAACGTCCTCCGTCTTTTCGAGCGAAGGATCGAAGTCGCCGATAAACCATCCTCGGTGGTAGTCACTGAGCTTAGCGGCCTTCATGCGGCACCCACCTCCGGAAGGAGCTCTACAGAGATCTTCAAGCCGTTGAGAACGGCCTGATTGATCACCGTGCGGAGTTCGTAGCCGTCGGCAGTCTTCTTGCCGTCAAGGATGATCGTTTGAGAAAGCTTCGTGAATGCCGCAGTCGTCCGGAAGTAAGCTCGGAAGAGCGAACGGCCCGTGAGCGCGGCCGATTCGATGACGTCGCCCGAAGCATCCCGCTTGAAGCCCGCGGCTGTCGGTTCATCGCAGAAAACCGCAATGCTGGCGCCGTCGGGGAACGCCTGAAGCGTGAAGTCGTACAGGTAGCCTCGGCTCGATGCAACGAGGAGCGGCAGTTCCTGTTCGAGCTTGGCGCACTCCCAGAGTATGTCGCACACGTCGCCTTTCATGCCGGAAACGTGCTGAACAACGTGGGACGACGCCGGCGCTTCATCGGTCGGCTTGAGGATGACGAACGTAGTGTCGTCCGGGCGATTCACCGCGCGCTTCAGCACAGCTTCGAGCATGGCGGGCGTCGCGTACTTGGTGAGAACTAGGGTATTGGTCTTCATGGCTGGTCCTCAGTCGTCAAAGCCCGCGCTTTGCATGCCGTTGGATTCGATCGCGTCGATGCAGCAGCGGATGTTGAAGTAGTTGGTGTCGCTCACCTCGCCAATAACGAGAAGGTGGCCGCCGGAGGCCTTGGCCGCACGGATACCGTTCTCGTTGTCTTCGCAAATGAGGCATTCCTCAGGTTTGAGCCCGAACTCCTCCATGGCCTTCAGATACATCTCGGGATCGGGCTTGCCCTTCTTCACGTCCTGGTTGGAAACGATCAGATCGATGTAGTTGATGAGCGCAGACTTCCTCATCATCATTTCCACCGTTGAGCGGATGGAATTCGAGCAGACGGCGATCTTGTAGCCTTCGGCATGAAGGCGCGAGAGCGCAAACTCCACATTGAAGACTGGGCGACAGTTCGTGGTGATGATCTCGGCCGTGTAGGACTGCTTGAGGTCGTTCAAGAACTTGTGCAGCTCCGACGGCAGGCCCTTCTTTTCGGTGAGCATCTTGAGCTTCATCTTCGTAGGAAGGCCGTCATACTGCGAGAGATGCTCGCTCCGACTGATGGACATGCCGAAGACGGCGAGGGCACGATTGAAGGCCTCGTAGTGCCAGTCCTTGGCCTCCACAAGAACGCCGTCCATGTCAAAGAGCACGGCTTTGATCTGCTTGGGGGTTTGATGGGTCATTAGGAACTGTTAAAAATTTATTTGATAATATCGGCAGGTGGATTTACGAACCCGTTGATGACGTAGTTCCGCTCACAAACAAAGGTCCAAAGGCGATCATCTAGCGCATTATCGCACATTGAAAATTTCAAGTTATTATTTAGCCATTCCTTAGCTTCTCCTGGAACCTGGCTGAAATTAGAGAACCTTCGGAACGGCGACTTCAAACTCATTGAAGTAGCGGCGCGCTTCGAAAGGCTTGTCCGTGCAGAGAAGGAACTCCGTTGAATCTCCATCGGTCTGCTGATGCTTCATCAGAGACTTTTTGACCATTTCCCAAACATGCTGATGGCTGCGACCGTGGAGTTCGGGAGACACCACTGCAATGCGGCTGAATGCGCCGCACGCGCCTTCGAGCTCGAGCGCGGAATACCAATCCGAATGAAAGCCGTCCAACCAAATACCGGAACGCTCTGGGAAAACGCCTTTAATGACCGATGCCGAATTGAGGATGTTTTCGTACTCAGAGACTCGTTCCAAAATTGGGAAGTCGGCGCTGATATAGCCCAACGTGTCGGGCACGGACATGTCGAAGGCGTACCGCTCGCACTTACCTAGGATGGAGTGCTTGGCAAGGTCCGTCAGGGAATTAGCAAGTCCGTCAGCTTTGACGTTGATGAAGACAACCTGACCAGGAGTAAGCAACTCGGCGAAAGCCTCCGCAGTCATGGCTTCCACCGTCGGCGGGTTGTGACTGATGACCACCTTGCCAGCGAGGTCGCGGAAGTCCGTCTCGATGCCGAAGCGGTGTTCCGTCGCTAGGCGAAAAGCATCGGCGGAGTTCTTTTGAACGGCAGGAACGCCGAGTTCTTCATCGCCCGCCCAGAGGCCGCGGTGTGCCACGATCTTGATGGAAGACATTGTTCCTCTCTTTAATCGGCGCAAGCCTTCTTGGCAAGGTCGAGCGTTTTGAAGTATTCGAGATCGTCGGGAATCCCGAGGCCGTACATGCCGGCGCGTTCGGCGCCGATATTGAAGGTGCAGATGTCGAACTTCTGCTGAGGCTTGCGGCTCCGCCAGGCATTGATGAGCTGGTTGTAGACGGGTGCCACATAGAATTCTTTATTCACTCGGTCGTCGGCAAGCAGCATGCGGCCCGCACCGTCAACGAAGAAACCCGCCTCCTTAAAACCGTAGATGCCGACAGTGGCCTCGTCGGAAACGACTTCCTTTTCCACCACACGCGTTACGGTCATGTCATTCGCGCGTTCAACAAACGACCACTTCGGATCGTTCGCAGTCATCGTCATAATTGAACCCTGAGCGCCGCAGGCGTCCCAATGGTCGAGAAAGGCGTCCATCGAGGCATCGATGTACTGGTCGCAGTTGGCAATAACCATCGGCTCATAAAAATCGAGCTCCTTCGCCGCGGCAAGTACGGTAACGGCCGCACCTTCGGTAAGACCATCAATGGCGACAACGGCGCAGCCGGGCGACGCAGTCTCGAGAATTTCGTCAAGCTGGTACTCTTCAATCTGCTTCTTCTGCACAACGAAGATGAAGCGAGTCCGATAGCGCGCCGGCGTCAGGTTCTTGATAACGAGCTCTATCATGCGGAGACCATGCACTGGGATGAGTGGCTTCGGATCTTCATAGCCCGCCTTGGCAAAACGGCTACCGGCGCCGGCCATGGGGACAACGATCTGTGTCAACTGGTTTTTCAGCGATTGCACATGGCGGGATTCAACCCGGTCATCTGCTTCTGCTCGATAGCAGGGCAGAGGCCAATCACTTACGGCGTCGGCCATCTTGATGGACTTGATGCACTCGAGTACCTTCTGCATGTAATTAGGGAGTTGATTCATGTATTTTCCTTTGAACCGCACTTGTAAACATTAAGGATTTCCCATCAGAGTCCCTTCGTTGAGAACAACAACTCTCTCGACCACCTCAATGATTGTGGGCCGGTGCGCTACCGTTAAAACGGTTCTACCTTTGGCGAGACTCTCAAAAGACGCCATAAACTTGTTTTCGGCCTTGGCATCCAACGCCGAAGTTGCCTCATCAAAAATGAGAATCGCCGCATCCTTGAGGAACGCCCGTGCAATGGCGAGGCGCTGCTTCTGACCGCCCGAAAGCAGGCCGCCCGCTTCACCCACACGGGAATCCAATCCCTGCGGAAGTCGCTTGACGAAGTCGTCCAGAGCAGCAGCCTTGAGTGCATCCCAGATCTGGTCATCAGACTTGTTGGCGAGGCCGTAGGTGAGGTTCTCGCGGATGGAGCCATCCAGGAGAACGGTGTCCTGGGACACCACGGCGATCTGGCTTCTGAGCGACTCGAGCGTGATGTCGCGGACGTCAACACCGTCGATGAGCACGCGCCCTTCCGTGGGTTCCAGGAACCGGGGCACGAGATTGACGATTGTCGACTTGCCCGCACCCGATTGGCCCACGAACGCCACGTGTTCGCCGGGCTTGATGGTGAGGTCGATGTCGTGGAGCGCATCCTTGTCGGAGCCGGGATATCGAAGCGACACGTGCTCGAACAAAATCTCGCCGCGCACGTTCTTGAGTTCAACCGTGCCCTTGTCTTCTTCAACGTCGGCATCGAGCATCGTGAAGATGCTTTTTGAGGCCGTTCCAATGGCGGCGAACGTACCGTTCAAGCCTGAAAGCGCCTGAATGGGCGTGCGGAGCAACAGCATCGCGGCAAGGAACGTAATGAACTCGCCGAAGGTGAGGAGCCCCTGCTGAACTTCAAAGAGCGCCGCTCCCACAACAAAGGCGATGGCCGTCATGGTCACCATCTGCGTGAGGGGCGTGGAGAGGCTCTGCGTCTGAATCGTCTTCATCGCGAGCGACCGAATCCGGTTGTTCACATGAGAGAACCTGTCGTCTTCGAAGTCGTAGGTATTGGATACCTTGACGATGCGCGCTGCGCCGTAGGACTCCTGCACTCGTGAGATCATGGAGGCGAGCGCCTCCTGCGAGTTCTTGACGATTCGGCGCATCCGGCGATTGATGGCGCGAAGAATCAGCGCCAACACCGGCGCGACGACGAAGGCCACGAGCGTGAGGTGCCAGTTGTGCCAGAAGAGCACGCCAAGAAGCGCAATCACCTGAACGACGTCGCGCACAAGGACGATGATCGAATTGGCGGCGCCGCTCAAGGCGATGTTGGCTTCGTTCACGAACTTCGAGGAAACCTCACCAGTGGTGTACTGCTGGTACGTCGCAGCGGGCCAGTGGAGCATGCGCTCGAAGAGCTGAGTGCGCAGCGTCACGAGCACCGACTGAGAGACCTTCGCCATGAGAACGGAGCTCATGACCGTCGAGACGGCATAGAGGAGCGAAACGCCAATGAGCGCCGCCGGAGCCGCAAAAATCACCCACTTCTCTCCCTGGTAGAAGCCGAGATCAGTCAGCTTGCCCAACAGCGTTGCCGTGATCGACGACATGCTTGCCGCCCCCATCAGGAAGACGCAGGCCAACGCGACCTGCCACTTGTAGGGCAGAAGGAGCTTGTAGAGGCGCCCGAGATCAGGGTCGACCAAGGCGGAGCAAATGCGCTTGATAAGCTGCATCATTCGCCCTCCTTCGTGCTCAAACCCTGAAGGCGACAAAGACGAGCGAACAACTCGTCCTTGGCGAGGAGTTCATTCCAAGTGCCCTGCTCAACGACCTTCCCTCCGGCCATGGCGAGGATCTGATCGGCGTGCTCAATGGTGGTGAGACGATGCGCCACGATGAACGTGATGCGCCCGACCATGAGACGCTCGAGCGCGCCCTTGATCTGAGCTTCGGAGCCGGCGTCAAGCGCGGAGGTCGGCTCGTCGAGAATGAGGATCGGCGCATTCTTGAGGAAGGCGCGCGCAATGGAGATGCGCTGCTTCTGGCCGCCCGAGAGGCGATCACCAGCTTCACCCACGGGCGTATCGAGCCCCTGAGGAAGACTCTCGATGAAGTCTGTGAGCGCAGCGTCCTCGACTGCCTGACGAACATCTTTTTTCGAGGCTTGGGGGCAACCATAGGTGATGTTGGCTCGAATGGTGTCGTCGAAAAGGAAGACGTCCTGAGCCACGATCGCGATCTGAGCACGCAGGCTTTCGAGCGAATACTCACGGCTGTCCACGCCGTTGATGAGGATTCGTCCTGCCGTCGGCGTCCAGAAGCGCGGAATCATGTTGACGAGCGACGTCTTGCCAGAACCCGAAAGCCCGACCAAGGCCGCCGCCTCTCCGCGCGAGACCGCGAACGAAACGTTGTCGACGGAGTTGACCTCGGCATTAGGGTAGCGCAGCGACACGCCCTCAAAGGCGATGGTCTCAACGTCATCCTCGAGCACCTTCCTGCCCTCGTTCCGTTCTTCCTTGAGATCAAGCATGTCGAAGAGGCTTTCGGCCGCCACGGCCATCATCACGAAGCTGGCGTTGAGCCCTGCCAAGTGCCTCAGGGGCGGCATGATGAGGAGAAGGGCAGCCAGGAACGTGACGAACTCGCCCACCGTGAGCATGCCCGCCTGCGTCTGATACATGGCCGCCGTGAGCACGACGGCAACCGCCGCCATGCAGAGCAGCTGCGTCAAGGGCGTTCCCAAGGACGACGCCTTCGTCATGCGGATCATCAGATCCTTGATATCGGCGTTGAGCGTCCCGAACCGCGAAGTCTCAGAGTCATAAGCATTCGAGATCTTGATGAGGCGCTCAGCCCCATAGGCTTCGCGCACCCTCACCAGGAGTTCGGCGATGTTCGCCTGACTCGAGCTCATCACCTTCTTCATGCGGGCGCTGATGCTGCGAAGGAGCCACGCCACCATCGGAGCGATCACGAGGGAAACGAGCGCGAGCTGCCAGTTCTTCCAAAAGAGCACCACCGTGAGCGACGCCACCTGAATGCTGTCGCGCACGAGCGTGATGGAGGCTTTTGCAGTGTTGCTCAGTGCGAAGTTCGCTTCAAAGACGAACTTCGAAGTTACGAGCCCCGTCGAATTGGTTTGGTAGGCCTCCATGGGCCAGTGGAGCATGCGGTGAAACATCTCTCCGCGCAGCTTCACGAGAACGGCCTGCGACACGCGCCCGAGCAGGTAGTTGCTGCCGAACATGCATCCGCCGTGCAAGAGCGACACCAGGATCAAGCCGATCGGGGCAGCGAGCACCACCCAGGCCTCCTGGTTGTAGAAGCCCGCGTCCGTGAGCTTGCCCAAGAGCGCCGCAATGAGCGACGACGAGGCGCCGGCGCCCAGCATGCACAAGACGGCCAGAACGATCTTCCCCTTGTGGGCGGGAAGATGCGAAGCCAGCCGCATCAAGTGCGGGTTCTTGAGCTTCTCGATGAATTGGGGGAGAGGAGCGCGCACAGCCAAGGTTCACTCCTTGTCCGCGCCTTCAGAAGCGGCGGCGCTGATCGGGCCGTTCTTCTGCGCTTCATCGATCCACCGGCGAACTGTCGTAGGCGAGACGTTCATCATCCGACTGAGCTGATCCCAGCTCGCGCCCTCCAGACGCATGCGGACGCACTGGTCCTTGAACTCCTGCTTGTAGCGGTACTGTTTCTGAGGAATCTGCTCCTTGAATTTTCCCGCCAGGTAGAGCCTCGCCCACTCGCGAACGGTGTTCACGTTGAGTTCAAGAATCTCCGCGGCCTTGCTGTAGCCCAAACCGTGCTCAAACAGCACGAGCGCATCCCTTCGCTTCTTGTCGGAAACGAAGTTCGGGCGGCGTTCGCGGACGACCGATTCAGAACCGTCAGTCGATCCGTTTGAGCTTGGCTTGAGGGAAGAAAATGGCATGGTCGAAAGAAAGGAGAACCTGCGCTGACAAGTCGGCGCTCTAAGCATTCGACCGAATAGTAGGTGGGAACGTTCAAAACAGCCAAACTAGGTAAATTCCCCACAATTCAATGATTTTCTTGAATTTCAGTGGGTTGTAGATGATTCCCCTCAATAAACAATTTCTAACGTTGCCCCCCCCCAACAATATTCTCCTATCGCGCACTAAGTTCTCATTTGGATGCACTGCTGTCCAAATTGAAATGTGCTCTGAGGATGTAAGAAATAGTTAAATAATAACTTGAAGCTTTCAATGTGCGACAATGCGCTAGATGATCGCCTTTTGACCCTTGTTTGTAAGTGGAACTACGTCATCAACGGGTTCGTAGATCCACCCGCCGATATTGTCAAATAATTTTTTGACATTTCCTAAGGTTAACTGTGTCTAAGGGATAATGCGTCGTCCCTGACGGCGTACCCACCGGACTACAGCACCATGACCACTTCCACTCCTACCTCCGCAACCACCTACAAACCTCGTCGGCGCAAGTCCTCCGCGGACGCCCAGGCCCCGTTCGTCGAGACCATCGTCGCCCAAGCCATGAGGAGCGGCAGGCCTCTCGATGAGGAGGGCTTCCTCTCGGTAATGAGGGGCGTCGCAAAGCGTCTGATTGAGACGGCCCTGAGCGCCTCCCTTCGGCTTCCGCTTCGATCCAACAAGAAGCGGAAGAATGGCACTTTGGCTGCGGGCCGCAGCCGGATCTTCTCCACCAGCGGCCCATGCGTCTCTGGAGGCTTCTGCGGTCAGGCGTTCGCGACGCCGCTGAAGCCCGGCATGCCGGACTCGCCGCCCTCGTCCCCATCCTCGCCGAAGGGAGCGCCGTTGGCCGGGCGGAGCCTGCCGCGGCTGTCAAGGACCCAGTCGCCCGTTCTCTTGGGCGGATTGAGGAGGATGGCCGACGTCTGAGGTACGAGCGCCGTGAGCTCGGCGATGGAGAGAAGCTTCATGTTGGAGAACTCCGCCTTGGCAGAGAGGAACATCCAACCCGAGAAGACGGCGGCTTTAAGCCAGAGGCCTTCGCGCGGCTTCGGGTCCTCGAGCATATTGCGGGCGAGCATCTCGGCGAATGCCTGCAGGCGGATGACCGCGCTCCAGAGATCGGCATGGCCTTCCGGCGTGTCGAGAAGCGACGCGGGAACAACAAGCTCGAGGGACTCGCCGGAGTCATCGGGCGAAACCGCGCCTGCGAGGCGGCTGAATAACGCCGGCGTGAAGTTCATGACGACCAGAGCTGACGGATCGTCCTTCGGCCGCAGCAGAATCGTCGTCCTTCGCGTCGATTCGACTTCTTCTCGGATGTCTTCTTCCGTGAAGGGCTCGTTGTCGGGAAGTGTCAACAGATCCTTCGCAATGATCTTGAATTCAGGCAGGTCGACCTCCGTCCCGGCGGACTCGGCAACGGCGCTTCGGAGCATCGCAAGGTAGGCCTGCGCATCGCGTTCGGCGTCTTGGCCGTCTTCTTCCGGAAGCTCGAGCTCCCCGCAGGCTTCTTCGTCGATCGGCTCGAAGAAGTCGTGCGTTTCGATCGACTCGAGCGTGTCCTTGATGAACTTCCTCGCGCCGTCGTCATTCATGCGGAGGATTTCCGCGCGCGTCCAGCCGGAGATCGCGCCGAATGCGTTCCAGGCGGACTCGAAGAGATGCGGGGCGCCGACGCGGGCGGCGAAGAGCGCCGCGCGCGCGATGTCCCGGCTGCAGTTGGCCGGCGTGATCTGAGCAACAATGTACTCAAGCGCCGAGCAGAGCTCCTCGAGCCTATCTTCCTGCACGCTCCGGCAGTCGGAGCGGACGATGCCGGCGATCTCCCGGAAGGCCATGGCGGCCAGTAGCGCGCTTGGCGTCTTCGGAAATCTCGGAGAGCTCGGCGTCTTCGACTGTCTCCCCGTCCTCTTCGTCGTAATCAGAGTCGGTCTCGTAGGCCTCGTCGAGCCATTCCGGCGAATCGATCTCGTCGCAGTTGGCCCAAAGCACGGCATAGGCGCCGGACCAAGTGACGACCAGGTCGTCCTCCGCGTGGTCGCAGGCGTAGGGCGCCGCGACGTCGGCGCCGATGTCGACCAATTCGGAGGCAAGCCCCGAGCGAAAGCCGAATCGGGCGGCGGAAGCAAGGAAGATCGAAAGGTTGGCGGAGGCTTGCGTACCGTACCCGATCCTGCCTTCGGCCAAGTCGGCTTCGGCGTTCAGGAGGAGTGCGGGGAAGTCGCCGGCGCCCTTAAGCACAGCGAAGTGCTTGAGCACGGGCTTGATGATGCGGTCGGCGGCGCGGTCGACCTCCTCCAGACAGAAGGCGGCCTTGGCGCGGGCGGCGACGTAGGCGATCATCAGGGGCGACCGCAGGTAGATCGTACTAGGCCGCGACTGCAGCTTCTTGAGGGCCTTGGCCGTATCCGTGAAGAGCGCCGCCAGAACGGACGGATCCATCTTGGCTTCGTGGAATTTCTCGGCGAACTTCTCGATCACGAGCCAGTCGTCGGCCGCGTCGGGCGAGAGCGGCGCGTGCTCAAGCGTTTCCTCAACGAAGTCCCGGCGGAACGAAACCGGGTCCCGCATGAAGAGGAGGTCCATCGCATGGACCGTCGTCACGGCGGCTAGAAGCTTCCAGTCCCTGCGCTCGACCTTGTCCAGACCGTGCCTCAAGGTCTCCGTAAAGGTGTCCTGCGCCCAACACCAACAGAGGAACGCCGCGCTCGGTCCCGAGATCAGGCGCTGCATTGTGCAGAAGGCCTCGAGCCTCTTCTCGGTCTCGTCGCATTCGCTCACTGCGATGCAGGCAAGCGCCGCGCGGGCGGCGGACTGCTTGGCTTCTTCGGGCACTTCGAAAGACGACTCGATGCAGCCTTCGAAGAGCTTCGCAGCTTCGGCGAGCATGCCGAACTGCGCCCGCACCATGTCGTTGGCGGAGAGATTGTGACCTATCGAGCGGCAGAGCTCCCGCCAACGGCGCCGTCCGGCGTCGGACGGATCCTGCCAGAGCGAAAGGCGGTTTGCGAACTTGAGGATGGTGATGCAGGCATTTTCCGACCCGAGCAGGGCGCGCTCGTACACGCCGAGCGGTCCTTCCGAGCCCGGCCGCGGCGCTTCAATGTCCCAGTCGCCGTTGAGGCGCACGGCACGGGCGAAGGCGTGGCCGAAATTGCCGCTCAAGGCTTCGAAGACCGTGTCGACGTACTCGCTCCAGACATGATCGTCGTCGGCGTTGAGCCTGCGGCCGTACCGCAGAAGCGGCTTCATGGCGGCGAGCGCCGGGAAGCCGTGCATCGAACTGAGGCGCTCCGCCATGCCGAGGACCAAGGCAATGCCGTCCGTGCGGGCGTCTTCGCCGCCGAGGCCGGCGATCTTTCTTTGGATGAAGCCGACGGCCTTGTCGATCTGCTTTTCCGTGATGAGGTCGGTCGCTTCCTCCAGCTCGGGCTCGGTGAGCAGAGCGCGGAGACTGTACTTCGGCGCGGACGCTTCAAAGATCGGCGGAAGCGGCTTCTTCTTGCGGCGCGGCGAGGGCGCCTTGGTGTTCTTGTTTTTTGCAATGGAAAGAGGCGCCGCAAGCTTCTTGAAGCCCCGGCGCAGGTTGTTTTGTGCAAAGAATGCCTCTCTTCGGCTTCCGCTCCGATCCAACGAGAAAAAGAAGAAAGGCTTGATGATCCTCAGGAGGAGAAGCCTAGCAGAGATCCGGCGGCAGGACAGAACGCTGAATACCTGATTTCAAGCATGCAGGCACGGCCGCTTTTCTTCTCATAAAATTTCAGCGACTGTCCACTCCGCACATCACCCATGCAAAACTGCGCACAGATTCTCGCCTGGTCCGCCTGGGCGCCCGGTCTTGAAGGCCGAGACGTCTGGGTTGAAGCCGTCCGCAGCGGCAGCTCCGACTTCGGGCTCTCGGCAAGCGAATTCTCCGCTCCCGGCGCCGCAGAGCCGAAGGCCCCCGCCGCGGCCGTTCCGCCCATGCTCCGCCGCAGGCTTTCCCCCTTGGGGCGCGCCGCCGCCGAAGTCGCCGCGCCGCTCCTCGCCATCGCCCGCGACAAGAACCTTCCCTGGGTCTACGCCTCCCGCTGGGGCGACATGAAGCTCGCCGTCGAGTCGCTCGAAGCCGTTGCCGCCGCCGAACCCGTGTCGCCCGCGGCCTTTTCGACGAGCGTGCACAATGCGCCGCCGGCGCTCCTCTCGATTGCGCTCAAGCACACGGGCAACCTGACCGCGCTCGCGGGAGGCCCCTTTTCGCTTGAAGCCGCCTTCGAATCCGCCATGGGCCTCCTCCTTGAAGCCCCGGAAGTGTTGGTCGTCTGCGCGGACCTGAAGCCCCCCGTCGAGACGGGCGCAGCGGGCGTCACGCATGCCGTGGGGTTCCTGCTTGGACACCAGAATGAAACTTCGGACCCGCTGGTCTGGGCGGCGGAATGCGCGAAGGGTCCCTTCTGCGCGCTGACGACCCGCGCTCTCGCACCCAATGAAGCGCCGGACCCGAGGCTCGACCGTTTCGGAGGCGTTCCGCCTGCGCTCGAAGTGCTCTCGTGGCTGCTCGCGGCGGACGAGCGCGCCTTCACGCATCTCGACCGCCATGCTGCGCACGTGTGGGGCAAGACCGCGCGCCTCATGCCGGCTGCAGAGGTGCCCGCATGACGACCGTGCCTGCTGAAGAACAGAAAGAACAGTCCCTCGAAGAAGCGCCCAAACGCGGGCATTCGCTCCGCTATTGGCTGACGCTTCCCTTTCGCAACGCCCTCACGGCCTTCGCCTTCGCGCTCTTCGGGTTGGGCGGCGTCGTCTTTGGGCTTTGCCTCACACCCTGGCTCAAAGCCTCGGGCAGGTCGAACGCCGAGAAGCGCTCGCTCGCCCGCCGTGTGGTGAAGCGTTGGTTCGGGATGTTCGTCTCGATCATCGAACGCCTAGGCCTCGTCAAGGTGGTGGTGAAGAACCCGGAAGCCTTTGAAAAGCGCGGCGCCATTCTTGCGGCCAACCACCCGTCCCTCATCGACGTGGTGTGCCTCATTTCGATCGTTCCCGAGGCGACCACCATCGTGAAGTCGGCGCTCCTCAGTAACTGGTTCACGCGCGCGCCCATCAAGGGCGCGGGCTACATCGCCAACAACGCGGGACCGGAAGCTCTGAACGACCTTGCCATCGAGCTCGACCGCGGCGCCGTCTTCGTGATCTTCCCCGAGGGCACCCGTACGCCCACGCACTTCACCGAAATGCCGAAGATGCACCGGGGCGCCGCGCAGCTCGCGCTTCATTCGGGCCGCGCGATCACACCCGTGCGCATTGAGGCGAGTCCTCGGTGGCTCACAAAGGACGTCGCCTGGTGGCACCTTCCGGAGGAGCCCATGACGCTCACCTTCGAGGCGCTTCCCGAGATCGACGTGGAGCCCTTCCGAAGCACCTATAATCATTCCTCCCGCCGAGCGGCAGTGCTTCTCACCGACGCCGTCGGACGCGCGCTTTTCCCCGAGCAGTCCGCGTCCTCCAAGGGATCCTCCGACTGACCGCCGTCAGCCGCTCGCACTCGCCGCCCGTTCCATCCACGACTCCCAGCAGGCCTTTTGCCATGGACAACACCCTTATCAGCGAGCTTCAGCACCTCATCGTCGAAGCGCTTGCCCTCGAAGACGTCCAGCCCGAAGAGATCGACCTCGATGAGCAGCTCTTCGGCGAAGGACTCGGCCTCGACAGCATCGATGCGCTCGAGCTCGGCCTCGCCCTCAAGAAGCGCTACGGCGTGACCCTCACGGCCGAGAGCGAAGAATCCCGCACGGTCTTCAAGAGCGTGCGCACGCTCGCCGACTACATTGAATCCCACCGCGCGCAGGCCTGACCCGCCTGCCAGACGTCCCAAAGAAGACTCATGACCACCTTCAACCCTCAGGAAGAAAAGATCTACGCGGCGCTGCGCGAGATCCTCATCAACGAATTCGACATCTCCGAAGACAAGATCCGCCCTGAAGCCAAGCTCTACGAAGACCTCGACATCGACTCGATCGACGCCGTCGACATGATCGTGCAGCTCAAGCCCTATCTCGGCGACCGCTCGGTGAAGCCCGAAGCCTTCAAGTCCGTGCGCACCCTGGGCGACGTCACGGTCGTGATCGCCAGAATCATGGAAGAGCCCGATCCGGCCGCCTGACCGACCGAAATCAACAATGTCCCGAGTCCTCAAGGCGGCTCTTCGCGGCGCGCTTGGAACCGCCCTCGCCCTCTATCCCTTCTGGGCCTGGTACGGACTCTCGCACTGGAGCCCTGCCGTCGTCGCGGCGGGGCTTGCGCTTTTGTGCGTGGTGCGCGCAGCCGTCACGCGCTCACGCGAAGACCTCCTCATTCTCGCGATAGCTCTGCTTCTCGCAGGAGCCGCCGCCTTTTCGGGCCTGGAAGAACCCATGCGCTTCTACCCCGTCATGGTGAACGCGTCGCTTCTCTGGGCCTTCGGCACGACGCTCGCGCGCGGCCGCACCCCCATGGTGGAGAGGTTCGCTCGCATGAAGGACCCGGTGCTCTCGCCCGAAGCCGTCCGCTGGTGCCGGGGCGTCACTTTGGTTTGGTGCAGCTTCTTCATTCTGAACGGCGGCATTGCGCTCGCCACCGTATTTCTCTCGCGCGACCTCTGGCTCCTTTGGAACGGGTGCCTTTCCTATGTCGCCATCGGACTCCTCTTTGCGGGAGAATGGATGACTCGAACCATCGTGATGCGCCGGCGAGCCGACGCCAGCCGCGGGCGCGATCATTGAGTCCGTCCGAGTGCTCCCATAGTTCTTAAAGCCCTGCCGTCCTTTCAGCCCATTCACCCGAAAACCCCATGCAGAACACCATCCTGAGCCGCATTCTTCAGCATTCGCCCTCTAGCCGACCGGTTGCCCGCAATGCCCAAGGAGTTGAGCTCACGATGTCGGGGTTCCTGGCGGGGGCTGCCGCCTGGCGGGATGCGGCGAAAATGCTCGGGCGCCCCAACGCCGTGCTCTACGCCGACGATGCCGCGGAGCTTCTCCCCGCGCTCTTCGGCTGCTGGGCGGCAGGCGTTCACGTGGTACTCCCGGGCGATGCGCTCCCTGGGACTCTCGCGAGGCTTGAGCGTGCGGGTCTTACGCCCGAAACCGTTGCTCTGGGACTTGATGCCGTCGGGATGGACGAAGGCGGCCGCTGGTCCGTGCTTGCTCCGCAGGCCCCTTTCGCCGACTTCAACACGCTGCCCGCGCCCGAGGACCTTCCGCTCCTCAACGACAAAGCGGCGCTTCTTTCTCTTCTGACAAGCGGCAGTACGGGCGAGCCGAAGCTCGTCCGAAAGCGCCTCGAGCAGAGCTTCTACGAACCCGAAGCCATCCGCGCAGGGCTCCTCGAACGCACGGGCTCGGGCGCTGAAGCCTGGGGCGAGTTTGAAGTGCTCGGCACCGTGAGCGCGCAGCATATCTACGGGCTCCTCTTCCGATTGATGTGGCCTCTGATGGAGTCCTCGGGCATCGCCGTAGGGCCCCGCCTTCACTATCCCGAGTCGCTCGAAGCCGCGCTTGAAGATTGCGCCCACCGAGGCCGGCGCGCCGTCATCGTATCGTCGCCCGCGCACCTGAAGCGCTTCGGCGACCCCGAACTCTTTGCGCAGTCCAAGGCCGCCAGGACGGCTGCAGCAGTCTTCTCCTCCACGGGTCCGCTCGACGACGCCGGTGCCGTCAACGCCGAGCGCGCGTTCGAGCACTTTCCCTTCGAAGTGCTCGGCTCCACGGAAACGGGCGGCATCGCCTGGCGTCAGCGGCGCTATGCGGCTGCCGACAGCTCTGCGGTGGAAGCTTCGCGATGGAAGACCGTTGAAGGGATTGAAGCGTCGGTCAAGACCGATCAAGGCTATGAAACAAAAGGCACGGGCCTCATCGCGCTCGCCGGCCGCCACCTCGAGCGCGAAGGATGGATCGACGGCGCCGACAGGATTGAACTCAATGATGGCGTCTTTGCGCTCCTCGGCCGCGCCGACCGCATCGTCAAGATTGAAGGCAAGCGCGTGGCGCTCCTCGAGGTGGAGTCGCTTCTGCTTGAAACGGGATTCATTGCGTCGACGAAGGTTTTCCTTGAGGCCATCGGGCGCGAATCCAATCGCGAAGCCCTTCACGCTGCGGCAGCGCTCACCCCGAAGGGCCGCGCAATGCTCTTCTCCGAAGGCAAGGCGAAGCTTGTGGAATTACTCAAGACGCACCTTCGCCGCACGCTGCCCGCGGTTGCGCTTCCGCGCCGCTGGCGCTTTGCCGAAAGTCTTCCCGCCGACCCTCAGGGAAAGGTCACGGCAGCGCTTCTGAAGACGCTCTTCGACCCGCGCCGGCCGGAATGGCTCGTGGAGTCCGACGTGCCGGAAGACGGTCGCAGAACGCTCGTGCTCCGCTTTGAAGCGTCGCCCCAGCTCGCGTGGTTCGACGGACACTTCCCCGGCATGCCGATTCTTCCCGGCGTGGCTCAGCTTCTTCTCGTCGAGCGAGCGGCGCGCGAATTCACCCGGATTCCCGCCGACTCGGCGCCCGCTCAGGTGAAGACCCTCAAATTCCGAGCCGTCACGAAGCCCGGCGCGAAGCTCCGCCTGAAGCTCGTGCTCCCGGACGTCATCCCCGCGGACGGCGCCTTCAAGCTCGGATTCGAGTGGATTCAGCTCAATCCAGGCTCCGAAGAGGAGCACCTGCAAACGAGCGGCGCCATGGAATGGATGCAGGCTGCCGAACAGCTCTGCTAAATCACCCGCAAGGTTTACCCGTCGTTCGATTCTGTCGATCGAATCGCGCAAACCGTTCGGGAAAGTACTATCATCATCTCCCGCAAGAGCCGGCTGTCGTCGGCTCTTTTCTTTTTCCCTAGAAGACGCAAAAGAGAGGAGGAGCATGTCGTCCACGAGCAATCAACCCGCATCGAAAGCAAAGACTTCAAGGCGCTTCGCGCACCTGACGCTTCGCATCGTGCTTCTTCTCATCGGCATGTTCACGGCAGCCATCGGCGTCGCACTCACGACCGTGGCCGACCTCGGCACCACGCCCATCAGCACGGTGCCCTACGTCATCACGAAGCTCACGGGCTACTCCTTCGGCACGACCACGTTCTTCGTCAACCTGCTCCTCGTCGCCGGCCAGGCGCTGCTTCTGCGCCGGCGCTTCCCGCTCTGGAACCTCCTGCAGATTCCAACCGTGCTCGTCTTCGGCATCTGCATCGACCTCGCCATGGCCGTGGTGACGCCCTACCCGCCGAGCGGTTGGTGGACAGGCCTCGTCATGAGCATAGCGGGCAACGTCGTGCTCGCCGCCGGCATCGTCATGCAGATCCGCTCCAAGACCATCGTGCAGCCCGGCGAAGGCTTCGTGCTTGCGCTCGTCGCCGTCACGCGCAAGTCCTTCGGCGCGATCAAAATCGTGAACGACGTCACGCTCGCGTCCATTGCAGCCCTCATCGGCTTCGCAGCCTTGGGCGAACTCGTGGGCGTCCGTGAAGGCACGGTTATTTCAGCCATTCTGGTCGGCCTATTCGCGAAGCTCATCATGAAGTACTACGAACGGCTCTCCGCCCGCTTCACGCATCATGGCGCCGCTGATGCCGAGGAGCTGCCGCCCGAGCCTCACGAATCTGCGGTGACAGCAGGAAGCTCCGAGGACGACGCACCGAAGGCGGCCTCAAAGCGCAGCATCGACGAAAAATAAGCGCCGTTCGCGTCGTGTCATTGGCCCGTTCTTCGCTGAAGCGCCCCGATTTCACCCGAGGTGCAGGCGCCCTTTTCCCGCATTCATCATGGCCCAAGATTCCCAGTCAAGCCCTGCGGCCCAGAAGCCGTCCGCAAGCCGCGGCCTTCCCGCGCGCATTCTTCTTCTCCTGGTCGGCTCTTTTGTGAGCACGATGGGTATCGCCATGACGACGGTGGCCGACCTCGGCACGACGCCCGTGAGCACGATCCCCTACACGCTCACTCAGTTCGACGGGCTCACCTTCGGCACCAACACGTTCCTCATCAACGCGGTCTTCCTTCTCGGCCAGATTCTCGTGCTGAGGAGCCGCTTCCGTCTCTGGAACCTTCTTCAGCTCCCGGCCGTTCTGGTCTTCGGCCTCATGCTCGATTTGTCCATGCTGATCATCTCGCCGCACGCGCCCGCCGGCTGGTGGGGCGGGCTTGCCATGAGCATGACGGGTAACCTAGTGCTCGCCGCCGGCATCGTCATGCAGATCCGCTCGAACACCATCGTGCAGCCCGGCGAAGGCATCGTTCTCGCCATCGCGACCGTCTTGCGCAAGAACTTCGGCACGCTCAAGATCCTCAACGACTTTTCGCTCTCCGTCATTGCGGCCCTCATAGGCTGGATCGTTCTCGGCCACGTGGTCGGCATCCGCGAAGGCACGCTCATTTCGGCCTTCCTGATCGGATTCTTCGTGAGAATCATCTCCCGCGTCTTCCCGGAGAAGAAGGCCTGAACCTGAAGCTTCAGATGCTCCAGAAGGCCGTCAGCGAGTCGCCTTGAAGCAGGAGACGAAGACGGCTTTGAGCCACTCGAGCGCCGGATCGGCATCCCGGCGCGCGTGCCAGAGGAGGCCGAGCGGGTAGCTGCAGTCGAGCGCCGCGAGCGGCACGCGCTTCAAGCCGCCTCGGGCGGCAAGGTGCTTGGCCAACGGCGAATACATCACCATCGTGAGGTCGCTCGACTCCAGCAGCTCCGATGCCGCCTGCACGTAGGGGCACCAGAGCGCCGTCGGCTGCTCGGGGAGCTTTCCCTTCAAGAGCCAATGATCGAGCCCGCCCGGCGCCCGCGTGCCGAAGCTATCGATCGTCGTTTCGATCTTCGAGAACTTCGCGAGCTCCGCCCAATTGGGCGCTGCGTCGGGGTCTCCCGAGTCGAAGGTCTCGAGCCACGGATGGCCCTCCCTCACGAGAATGTCGAAGTCCGCGTCGATCAGGTGCTGCGCCTTGATCTCGGGCGAGACGTTGTCCGTCATCGGAAAGACCACGGCGTCGAGCTCGCCCGTCTTCAGGGCTTCGCTCCCCGAATCGCTCACTGACTCCACGACGATCCCAACGCCGGGCGCCATGCGACGAACTTCCTTCGCAACGGCCGCAAAGTGCGCGAGAAAGAGCTGCTCGTGAAGCATCACGCGGAAGTTGCGCTTCAGGCTTGCGGGCGAAAAGACCTGCGGCTCCCTCACGAGCGCCTCCATTTCCTTCAGGACGCGCTCGATCCTCGGCAGATGCCGAAGACATGCGTGCGTCGGCGTCATGACGGAAGCGCTTCTGACGAAGAGTTCGTCGTCGAGCGCCGCTCTCAGGCGCGCAAGCATGCGGCTCGCGGTAGGCGTGCTTACATTGAGGCGGACGGCGGAGTCCTTGAGCGAGCGGGTCATCTCGAGCAGGACGAGGAGCTTGAGTTCTTCGATGGAGAGTTTTTCGACGTGCATGAGGGAAAAGAGGTTTGGGAGGCCGCTTCGGCGGTCCGTGCCTGCGGCTCTGAGGTTGTTTATATCGCTTGATGCCAAAATCGCAATCCGGCCGACACGAAAGTTGAAACGGCGCTCGAGGGAAACCGCGATGTGCAGTTTGGGCATTGAAAAATAGAATTTTCCTCCTCGATTAGACCAATCGACAAGAAAAGGAGGAATTCCGCATGTCGAAGAAAGCTCAGAAGCAGTTCAATCAGCTCGCCGCCGCCCTCATGATGGCCGCGGCGGCCGCGCTCGCCGCCCCGGCCGTGCAGGCCGGGGCTGGTCCCTCGGGCCCGGGCTACACCTATGAAGTGCCGGGCCAGCTCGGCGCCGTCGCCGTCAACCCGTACAAGATCGCCCCGCTCACGGCCGTGATCTACAACGGCGGCTATGTGCTCAAGAACGTTTCCGTCCGCATCGTCCCGAAGCAGGGCGGCCAGGAGATCGCCTATAAGGTGGGCGACAACCAGGCAAAGACCTACGGCGGCATTCCGGTGTTCGGCCTCTACGCCGACTACCGCAACACGATCGAAGTGGAATACGACCGCTACCAGGGCGACCAGATGAAGCACCTCAAGGAGACGTACCACATCTGGACGGCTCCGACCTATGTCGAGACGGACGGCTACGGCGCCCGCGACACGGGGTTCTTCAAGGCTGAAGTGAAGAAGGTCGACCCGGAATTCAAGGACCGCCTCTACTTCGTCAACAACCTGGGCCAGCTCGACGCCCGCAGCACGAAGACCGTCTGGAACAACCCGGTGGGCGGCGCTCTGCAGTGGAACTATTCGCCGCAGAACACCATCATCGACACGACCGGCGAAATCCGCTGGTACATGCTGCCTGAATCAATCTATTCGTTCGACAACATCTGGTGGGGCGGCACGATGATGGGCTTCCGCCAGGAAGCCGACGGCGCGATGAGCTGGGGCTACGGCCAGCGCTACGCCAAGTACGACATCATGGGCCGCGAGATCTTCAACCGCCGTCTGCCCACGGGCTACGCCGACTTCTCGCACGCCTCGAAGAAGATCGAATCGAACGGCCACTACCTGCTGCGCGTGGCGTCCGACGGCTACAAGCGTCCGGACAACAAGATCGTCCGCACGGTGCGCGACGTGATTCTTGAAGTGGACGGCGACGGCAACGTGGTCGACGACTTCCGCCTCTTCGAAATCCTCGATCAGTACCGCGACAACGTCCTGAAGGCGATCGACCAGGGCGCCGTCTGCCTCAACATCGATCCGGCCAAGCAGGGCAAGACGATGACGGCCGAAGAGCTCGCCAAGCAGGACCAGAACGACCACTTCGGCGACATCGTCGGCAGCGGTGCCGGCCGCAACTGGGCCCACGTCAACTCCGTCGACTACGACGAGACCGACGACTCGATCATCATCTCGAGCCGCCACCAGTCCGCCATCATCAAGATCGGCCGCGACAAGAAGGTGAAGTGGATTCTGGGTTCGCACGAAGGCTGGAAGGCTCCGTTCCAGGACAAGCTCCTCACGCCGGTCGACAAGGACGGCAAGACGATCAAGTGCGAAGGCTCCAAGTGCGAAGGCGACTTCGACTGGACCTGGACGCAGCACACCGGCTGGAAGGTTCGCAGCGAACTGAGCAAGGGCGACATCATCTACGTGTCGGCCTTCGACAACGGCGACGCCCGCGGCATGGAACAGCCGGCGCTCCCCGAAATGAAGTACTCCCGCGCCGTGGTCTACAAGATCGACCAGAAGAAGATGACGGTCGAGCAGGTCTGGGAATACGGCAAGGAACGCGGCCACGCCTGGTACAGCCCGGTGACGTCGCTCACCGAGTACTACGGCGACAAGAACTCCATCATGGTCTACTCGGCCACGGCCGGTGCGGAATTCGACTGGAAGACCTTCTCCTACACGAAGTTCCCGTCGCCCGTCATCGACGAGTTCAAGTGGATGGCGAAGGAACCCTCCGTCGAGATCCTTCTCCACGGCGCCGAGGGCTATCAGGCCTTCCCGTTCGACGTGAACAAGGCCTTCCACAAGTAATCCCGGCCTAGCGTCTTGACGAAGGCCCGCGCTGCTCATGAAGAGCGGCGCGGGCCTTTTGCTTGTGCGCGCCCTCAGGGATGCGCGTCAGGGCCTCAGGAAGCAGTCGTTGAGTTCACTCGAATGCCTTCAACTCGAAGATGGCACCACTTCCGAATCTTCCTTATTTTTCAACGAATTGAACTGCCGCTGCCTCATTTGGCGCGTCTAGAGCGCCGCATTTGGCATAGACGACGGCAGCGATGCTGCGACTGCCGCGCCTGAAGCAGCATTCGAACCGGCGTGGGTCGAACGATTCCTCCCGCAGCTTCTGCACCTTCTCATCGAATGGAGATGCCGCCGCTCCCGCCCAAGCGCTTCGAGTTTCTCACTCAACTATGCCGGCAGCCAGGCGCGCAGCCCGCTTCTGGCGCCCGGCATTCAAGCTCCTCAGATCGAAAAAAAGGCCGCATCCCTTGGTAGGAGGCGGCCTGAGACAGGAGGAAAGAGAGAGTTGGGTTTGCTTCTTAGAGCTGCCTATTCAAATTAGGCGCGCTTGCAGAACGTGTGCTTCATGTCGCCCGCAAAGAGGACGATGTAGATGAGAAGCGCAACGCCGAAGCCGAGGAGGCAGCACTGAGCCATCGACATGAACTTCGCCGACGGGATGAGGTACCAGCCGCCCGCATCGGTGTACATCTGGATGATGGATTCCTGAAGCGAGGAGAGCGCGGTGCCCATTGGGACGTCGGAATTGTCGTAGCCGCAGTCGCCGGTCGGGAGGAACCAGTCCGGGGCCCACTTTTCAAGCGGAAGGCCGAACGGGTAGTGGGGCTCGAGGGAGCACCCCTGCATGCCGAAGAGAGCGTCCAGGTCTTCCGAGTGGATCGCGTGGTGGATCGACTGAAGCTTCACCGAGCACATGATGCCGTAAATGCAGCCGTAGACGCCGCACACGTAGGCGATCAGGCGCGTGATGATGGCCTTCGGCCAGGCGAGCGTGAAGAAGCACCCGAACGTCATGCACAGGAACGCAAAGCGGATGTACACGCACTGTTCGCAGGGCTTCATGTAGAGCCACACCTGGAACACGTTGTGGGCGATCAGCACGAGGCCCGCGCTCAGAATCGCGATCACGAGCCAGGGCCAGCGCGTCTGGGAGAAGAGACCGACGCGGTCGAGGAGCGTATTCATTTGCTGCCTTCCGATCGATTACTTCTTGGAGAGTTCCGCGACGAGGTCGACCATGCCCTGAACCGAGCGGATGGACTTCGTCATGATGAGGTACTTGCCGTTGACGACGTAGGCCGGGATGCCCTGGATCTTGGCGACGTCGTAGCTCGGCTTCCAACTGTCGGCGAGCGCCTGGACTTCCGGCGTCTTGCGGGCGGCTTCGAATTCCTCGGCGGTGGCGCCGATGGCGTCGAGACCCGTCTTCAGGAAGGCGGCTTCACCGGCGGCCCAGCGTTCGCCCTGGCGGTGGTAGGCCTTGTAGATCGCGTCCTTGGCCTTCTTGAAGATCGAGTTGGCGTCTTCCCAGTTCGTGATGCCCGCGGCCTTGTCGCGGATCTGGCACCAGGCGAAGAGTTCGGAGCCGGCGCGGCCGTACTTGCCCTTCGTTTCGAGGTGGATCATGTCGAACTTGAGGCCGGAGGCCTTTTCAGCAGCCGGGACCATCTTCGGATCGACGCCGGCGTCGAACTTGAAGCAGAACGGGCAGTCGTAGGACCAGATCTTGATGAGCTTGCCTTCGCCGCCGGGCAGGGGCTTTTCAAGCGTGATGAAGTCCGCGTCCTTGCCTTCCGTAAAGGCGAAGGCGGCAGGAGCGGCGGCGGCAGTTGCGAGCATGACGGCGGAGGCGATGAAAGTGCGGCGAAGCATGATGTTTGGTCCTATTCCTTTGTGTACAAAGTTCTGTACGGTTTTTAAGTTTGTACGCAGCCCTGCGGCGAGTCCTTCCGGGGAGAGATTCGGCGGCGCGGCCGGCGCTGGGCGCCCGGACGCCTCCCCAAAAGGGAGCACGCAGGGGCGCTTAAGAACTAAGCGAGAAGGAGTATAAGAACGCGCCC
>Cebus_capucinus_imitator_PRJNA485217_SSR105__coassemble_290_pt1 | contig 27035 bp, 18 predicted proteins | sample Cebus_capucinus_imitator_PRJNA485217_SSR105__metabat2_low_PE_013 | metagenome-assembled genome bin Cebus_capucinus_imitator_PRJNA485217_SSR105 | reverse complement strand
CTCAAGTTTCCGACGTTCACACTTATCGGTTCGTTGAATCTGATTTTTAAAGAACTTCGCTGTTTTGTCAGCGCAGAAGAGAGAGTTTATCTGAACTTTTTCTTCTTGTCAAGCACTCATCAGCAAACTTGCTGTTGGCTCGCTTTCGTTTTCAACCTCGTTCGAGGCAGGACGCGAACTATATAGAAATATTAGCTTCTTGTCAAGTCTCAACAAAAATCATCTTCTTGCGTCGAATCACCGTCTCTAGCGCAGACTACTCAGACACGCCGCGCTCTCCCGCCCATACAATCACGGCAACTATTTTGGGGCCGCCCGGCCTTCCTACCCAGACAGCAGGAGAAGCTCGAGTTTTATGCCGACAGAACGCACACAGGCGCTGCCGCAGTCCGTCATCGCACTGCGTGCGCTTCGCCGGACGCTCTCCGCAGCTGCCATCATCGCGGCCGGCCTGGGAGCGCTTGCCTCCGCCGACGCCATTCTTTCGGGCTTCGGCAGCTCCAAACTCTCCATTGCCGCTGCGCAAAGCACGGTTCTTACCGGCTCTATGCCGGCCGACCATGCCAACCGGGGAATGCAGGTGAGGATTGAACCCTCTGACGGCGGGCTCATCGCCTCCGACGTCCGGGTAAGCAAAGCCTTCATCTCGAGCCGAATGAATTGGAGCGCGCTCCTCACGGCCGATCCAGATGCCGCCGGCAAGCACTTCACTGTCATTGCGGGCACGCCCGACAAGCAGCCTCATGAGCTCGACATCTGGCGAGTTGACGTTCTGTCAGACGCCGCCGCAGTCCGCGCCGCCAGCTCCTCCCTCGTCATGCGCCTTCTTGGCTTGGACGCACTCAACGCCGCGCTAGGCGCTTTCATCTGCGCCCTCTCGGCATGCGTGCTCTACTTCACGCTCATCTACTTCAGCGCCGCTTGGCTTGCCAAGCGCGGCTTTGTGCGCGTCTATCACACCCGCATGGAGGGCGACGACACGATGCTCTACTGCATCGACCCTCAGTCGTCGCTTAGAGAGCTCGGCACCTATCCGATTCTTTCCGCCACGGGGAAGCTTCTTGGCATGGCGCAAGTCATTACAAGGGGCACGCGGTACTGCGTTCTACAGCTTACGGCAGCCCAAGCCCGCACGGGCTGCCTCGTGGCGCTCCCCATGGACAATGAAGCCGACGGCCTCTAAACCGACCTCAACACCCGATAGCGGATTCTTCCCGAAACCTCTCTCTCGGACACGAAGACCTGTGCTTTAGCAGGGAGCGCCTCGAATCTCAGCTTCGGCAGCGAGGAGCTCAATGCATCCGGCCGAGGCCCGCGCCAGTCTCTCGCCAAGGTAATGTGCGCCTGGAAGGGCTTCTTGTCGTAGCTCTGCCCGATATCGTCGAATCTGCGCCGAACATCTTCCGAAAGCGCGCAGATTCGCTTTTCTTCTGCCAATCCCGCCCAAAGAATGCCTGCACGGCCGAAGGCGCCCAACTTCGAAAAGGTCCATGCGAGCTCAATAGACGGCAGCTCTGCTACTGCAGCTGCAGCTCTTCTTGCTGCCGAAGCATCCGCCTCGCCCATGAAGGCAAGCGTCAGGTGAAGGTTTTCCGTCCGGGACCATCTCCCGTCCTCTCCATGAAGTTTCTTCAGACGACGGATTTCCGCCTGGAGTGCGGCTCTCGGCTCATCAGGAAGCGCTAATGCTGCGAATATGCGCATGGCAGTTCTCCAAAGAAAAACGCGCCCTGGAATTGCTCCCAGAGGCGCGTTGCATCGCGAAAGTTTAACGCTCTATCAGCGGGCCTGCTTGGCGCGGTAGGCTGCAATCGCCTCAACGCTGTCGGCCACGAGCTTCGGACCGTTGTAGATGAAGCCCGTGAAGAGCTGCACGAGCTTGGCGCCCGCTTCCATCTTTTCAACGGCATCCGCCCCCGTCATGACGCCGCCCGAAGCGATGATCGGAATTTCGCCCTTGACATGCTCGGCCACGAGGCGCACGACGGCCGTGGAGCGTTCACGCAGCGGTGCGCCCGAGAGACCGCCCGTCTCGTCGGCGTGGAGCAGACCCTCAACGCCCTTGCGGCCGATCGTGGTGTTCGTGCAGATGACGCCGTCGATGCCGTTGGCGATAAGCGTATCGACGCAGCGCAGGATCTCATCGTCTTCGAGGTCCGGAGCGAGCTTCACGGCGATCGGCACATGCTTGCCGTTGCGGGCGGCCTTGAGCTCTTCGCGCTTCTTAGCGATGCCTTCGACGAGATGGTCGAGCTCGCCCTTGCCCTGAAGCTGACGGAGATTCTTCGTATTGGGAGAAGAGATATTGACGGCAATGTAGTCGGCCGCGTCGTAGACCTTGTCGAGGCACTTCTCGTAGTCCGAAAGCGCGTTCTCAATCGGAGTGACGGCGTTCTTGCCGATATTGATGCCGAGGATGCCGCCGCGCAGACGGAAGGCATCGGCAGAACGAAGGTTCTGCAGAACCTTGTCCACGCCTTCGTTGTTGAAGCCCATGCGGTTGACGACGCCGCCCGCAGGAATCAGGCGGAAGAGGCGGGGCTTCGGGTTGCCCGGCTGAGCAAGCGGCGTGATCGTGCCGATTTCGACGTGGCCGAAGCCGAGGCCGCCGAAGGCCGTCACGTGTTGACCGTCCTTGTCCATGCCGGCCGCGAGGCCGATGGTGTTCGGGAAGCGCAGACCCATCACTTCGATGGGATCGTCGTCAGGCATGTGCGTGATGAGATTCGTCACGCCGAGGTTGACCGCCCAATCCAGGTTCGCAAGCGTTACCGCATGTGCCGTTTCAGGGTTCATGGAGAAAAGAATGCGACGGGCGATTTTATAGAGCAGCATGATCTCAGTAGAAGGGAAAAAAGTCAGCCGAAGACGACTCCTCGGCACTTGGAGCGACTTGAAAAAGTCGGCATATTATAAGGAGCCCCTTCGAGCTATTCCTTAAGAAATAGCTCGAAAGTAGGGGTAGCTCAGCGTAGTTCGGCTGAGTGAGCTGAGTGCGCGGCTCCCTCATCAAAAAAATCACATCACCTCTTGACAAACTCGTTTAGATAGGTCATAATTCAATCCTCTGCTGATACAGCAGACCGGATTTCATCGCGGGATGGAGCAGTCCGGTAGCTCGTCGGGCTCATAACCCGAAGGTCGGAGGTTCAAATCCTTCTCCCGCAACCAAATAAGAGTCCCAGGTCATCAATGGTGACCTGGGATTTTTTATTGCGTCTGCAGCGCTCATCTTGGCTCTGAAGAGCCTGTTTTTGCGCCCACCTCGCCTTTAGAATGGCGGCTTCATGAATAGAGCCGCCCTTTGGCGGCCATTACCTAGCAGCAGACCTTTACTCATGACCGCACCGATTCCCGCGGATCTTCCCATCCGCCCAGGCTTCTGGAACGTGCCCCTTTGGGGCGAAATCGGCGTCTACGTCGCCGCCGTCATCACCATCGCCCTCTGCGCCTGGGGCGTCTGGAAGAACATCCAAGTCTGGCGCCGCCGCAAAGAAGATGCCGCCCCTGTCGACCCCAATCGCACGGAGCGCCTGTGTCGCGAAGCCATTCTTGAAGAAAAGGTCCGTCGTACGCCGGCAGGCCGCATGCATGCCGTGTTGGTCGCCGGATTCTTCCTGCTCTTTTTAGGCACCGCCACCGCCACGCTCGACTGGGACGTCGGCCACCATGTCTTCGGCGAGCAGTTTCTGAAGGGCGGCGTCTACCTTGCCTACAAACTTATCCTCGACGTTGCCGGCGCCGCGGTTCTTCTCGCGCTTGCCTTTGCCGCCTGGCGCCGCTGGGGCACGAAAAACGATCTGCCCAAGGACGGCCGCTTCGTGCTTGCCTATTCGTCGCTCGCCTTCATCGTCCTGTCGGGTTTCGTGATCGAAGCGCTCCGCCTCGCCGTGCAGCAGCCCGCCTGGATGCACTTCTCGCCCGTCGGCTCTGCGCTCGCGAAGGGTTTTCTTGCATTGGGCGCCTCGAGCGGCGCGCTTGAAGCCGCCCACATCTGGCTCTGGGTCATCCACGGCCTCGCCGCACTCGCCTTCATTGCTGCCGTTCCGCTCACCTACTACGCTCATCTCTACCGCGTCCCGGCTTCAATCGCGCTGAGAAAGCCCGCCCCCAACGGTGCGCTTGCCAAGATCGAGAACATCGAGGAGCAGGAGCATTTCGGCATTTCCTCCGTGAAGGATCTCTCCTGGACCGACCGCGCGCAGCTCGACGCCTGCGTCGAATGCGGACGATGCAACGACGTTTGTCCCGCCGTCCGCGCAGGCACTCCGCTCAAGCCCCGCACGATCGTTCTGAAGCTGCGCGACCGCGTCCGCGCCGCCGCAGCGGGCGAGGAAGGCGCCGAGGCCGGCGATCTCGCGGGCGGCCTCGTCACGAAGGACGAGCTCTTTTCCTGCACGACCTGCGGCGCCTGTGCAGCGGCCTGCCCGGCCGACATTCAGACGCCCGACCTCATCGTGGGACTGCGCCGCCGCCTTGCCATGGAAGAGGGCGAATTCCCCGAAGGCGCCGCCGAAGCGCTCGAGAACGCAGCCTCCGTCGGCAATCCCTGGGGGCTTGATCCCTATGAGCGCATGGACTGGGCGGAGGGCCTCGACGTGCCCGCAGCCGAAGAAGACGTCGACTACGACGTCATCTACTGGGTCGGGTGCGCCGCGAGCTACGATCGCCGCGCCCGCCGTATCGCCCGCTCCATGGTGAAGATCCTCAAGACGGCCGGCGTCAACTTCGCCGTCATGGCCGAAGAGCACTGCCACGCGGAATTCGCCCGCCGCTTGGGCGAAGAGTACCTCTATCAGACGGCGGCTCAGGAGAACATCGAAAACCTCTCGCGCTTCAAGTTCAAGGAGCTTCTTGCGGCCTGCCCGCACTGCTTCAACACCTTGAAGAACGAGTACCCGGCCTTTGAGGGCGGCGCTTTTGCGGTTGTCGACCACTCGACCTTCATTGAGCGCCTTTTCGCCGAAGGAAAGCTTCCGAAGAGCGCTGCGGCCTCCGCCCGCGTGGTGTGGCACGACCCCTGCTATCTCGCGCGCCAGAACGGCATCGTCGACGCGCCGCGCCGAGTGCTCGCTGCTTCGGGCCTTGCCGAGTCGGATCCAGTCGAATGCGGCGCCGACACGCTCTGCTGCGGCGCAGGCGGCGGCCAGATGTGGACCGATCAGCAGACGCAGAAGAAGCGCATCAACATCATCCGCCTCGAGTCGCTGCAGGCGGCTGCCGCGCAGTGCGGCGCCGAAAAGATCGCCACGGGCTGTCCGCACTGCCTGACGATGCTCGAAAGCGCCAAGCCGTCCGTCAAGGGCGCCGAAAGCCTCCAAGTGCTCGACATCGCTGAAGTCGTGGCGGGAGCGCTTCCCGACTGATAAAAGAGAAGGTCTGAAGTTTGAAGCTTCAGGCCTTTCTTCTTAGAAGAGCTCGTAGGGTGCAACCTGCGCAAAGTCTTTGGCGAACGCCCTCTCGTTCTGAACGTAGGCGCGCATCGTGCGCATGTCGTCGGCTCGCTTGGCATTGTTGGGGCTGTCGAGCACCACCATCACGAGCCTGCGCTCTCCCACATCGCTCTGCACCACCATGCAGCGGCCCGCGGCCGTCGTGAAGCCCGTCTTCTGGATGCCGATCTGCCAGGAGGGATCGCCGATCAGGCGGTTGGTGGTCGAGAGACTCACCGATCTGCGGCCGGTGCTGATGCGCGCGACGGGCGAGGTCGACGCTTCGCGCAGCTCCTGATGCTCATAAACGGCGGCCACGAGCTTGCCGAGATCGCGCGCCGTCGAATGATTTCGATTGTCGAGCCCCGTGGGGTCGGCGAAGACCGAACTCGTCATGCCGTGCGCCGCAGCCGTCTCATTCATCTTGGCAACGAACGCCTTTCTGCCGCCGGGGTACGTGCGCGCAAGGGCCGCCGCCGCGCGATTGTCGCTCGACATGAGCGCAGCCTTGAGGAGCGCTCCGCGCGTGAGCTTCATCCCAGAGGTGAGCTTCGAGCGGGCGGTCGAGCGGACGTAGTCCTCCCTCGTGATGCGCACCTTCTCCGTAAGGCTCAGATTGCTTTCGGCAATGACGAGCGCCGTCATGAGCTTCGTCACTGATGCGATCGGAAGCTCCACGTCGGCATTCTTCACCACAAGCTCCTCGCCCGTATCCTGGTCGACCGCATACGCGACGGAGCTGCCGAGAAGGAGTGGATCCTCCGTCTGCCTCAAGCCCGCGAGCATTGCCTCAGAGGGCCCTGTGCGGCGCACCGCGCGGCGGGCCTTCTTGACCGGGCGCTTGACCGCGGCCTGACGGACGTTCTTGGAGGCCTTCCGAATCGACGTCTTCTTCGCCGACGCCTGCTTGCCCTTCACGGCCTTCGTCTGCGCCGTGCGCGCCTTCGCTCCCAGATTCGCCTTCACGGGCACGAGCTTCACGGGCGCTTTCTGCGCCTCTGCCGCCATGAGACCGCCGGGAGAGGCCAAGGCGAAGGAAGCACCAAGAGCAATCGTGAGGGCAAGTTTTCGGAAGGACAGCATGGGACGAAGGCGGGCAGTCGGGATGAATCCTCTGAGGCTTCACCCCGTTATATGAAAGCTATAGCGACAATCGAATATTGTCGCCGCTTGAAGCCCTCTACGCATAGGGAATTTACAAAAAATTCCCATTTGAGCCTCGCCCTCAGAGTCTTGCGATCGACTGCCAGACGCGCTCGAGACGCTTCACCGATACGGGCATGGGTGTGCGCAGCTGCTGTGCGAAAAGCGAGACGCGTAGCTCTTCGAGCATCCAGCGGAACTCGTCGAGATGCGGGTCGGGCTGCCCGCGGCGGGCTGCCGTCGCGCGCATCCAGGGCGTCGCGAGGCGCTCGAGGTCCGCCTGGCGCGACGCGTCGCGCGCCGGATCGGCCGAGTAGTGCTCCAGACGATAGAGCACGGCCTTCAGGTATCTCGGATAGTGCATGAGCTGCGAGAGGGGCGCCGTGAGCAGGAAGTGCGCGGGGAAGAGCCTGCGGAGCTGCTCGGTCACGTCCGCCGCAAGCGACGCGTTCTCAACCCGCTTGAGGCGCAGAGCCGCGGGCGCCGCCTGAGCCACGATGTCGCAGAGGAGCCTCGACACTTCGCCCGCAACGAGCGAAAGCCTTCCGCGCGCGTCTTCGCGGCGCGCCTGAAAGTCCGCTTCGTTCATCGGCAGGGGATCGACTAGAGCCGTCGCATCAAGCACGCAGTCCACCACGTCGTTCTCAAGCTCGTCGATGCTCTCGAAATTCTTGTCGAGCCCGGGCACGACCGACGCCTGCATCTGCACGCGGCCAAGGTCGCGCAGGCTGCGCTCGATGAACTTCACCTGTTCGCGCAGCGTAAGGCGAAAGAGCTTCCTCAACCCCTTGCGGTGCGCCTTCTGAGCTTCGAGCGGATCGTCGAACACTTCAATTCTGCACGCATCACCCGCATCGACCAAAGCCGGGTGCCCGATGAGCGTCTCGCCGCGGCGCTGAATTTCCATGAGTTCGGGGAGCTCGCCGAAGGTCCAGTTGGTGACTTCGCCCCCGAGATCCTTCGCCACGGCCGCATCCTGCTGCGCGACGCTGCGGAAGGTCGCCTGCGCGGCTTCGCCCAGTTCAGCTCGCAGCTGCGCCAAGTTTCTCCCCATGGCGAGCTGTCTGCCGTGCTCGTCGATCACCTTGAAGTTGAGGATCAGATGCTGGGGCAGCCCCTCGGTCTTGAAGTCCGACGGTTGGCAGGGAAGTCCCGTTTCGCTTCGGACGTCGTCGGCCAATGCTTCCACGAAGCCCTTGGCCTGAGGCGAACCGTTCTGCGTGCGCGTGAGGAACCCCGCCGCATAATCGGGCAGCGGCACGCAGTGGCGGCGGATCTTCTGCGGCAGGCTCTTCAGAAGCGCCTGGGCCTTCTCCTTCACCATGCCGGGCACGAGCCACTCGGCGCGCACGGGATCGAGCTGGTTGAGCGCAAAGAGCGGCACCGTCATCGTGACGCCGTCGCGAGGACTGCCGGGCTCGAACTGGTAGGAAAGCGCCATGTCGATGCCGGCCATCTCCATGGTCTTCGGGAACCAGGCGGCGGCAGCGGCCGATGCCTCGTGGCGCATGAGCTCTTCGCGAGAGAGCCTGAGCACCTTCGGATTTTCCTTCTCGGCCTTCTTGAGCCACGCTTCGAGCGTCTTCGTCGAGCAGACGTCCTCGGGGAGCTCCCGGTCGTAGAAGGCGAAGATCATCTCGTCGTCGACCAGAACGTCCGGACGGCGCGTCTTGTGCTCGAGCTCCTCGATCTCGCGCACGAGCCTCTGATTGTGGCTGTAGAAGCCGAACTTGCCGTCGAGCTCCCCGCCCACGAGCGCTTCGCGGATGAAGAGCTCGCGCGCGAGCTTCGGGTCGTGCTTCGCAAACGAGACGCGCCGCTGCTGATAGATCGTGAGGCCGTAGAGCGTGCCGCGCTCAAAGGCCGCCACTTCGCCGCGGCTCTTCTCCCAGTGCGGCTCGCTCCAGGACTTGCGGATCAGGGGACCGGCGGCCGCCTCGATCCATTCGGGCTCGATGTCGGCGACGCAGCGCGCGAAGAGCTTCGAGGTTTCGATGATCTGCCCGCAGAGAATCCAGCGCCCGCCCTTCTTGGCGCGCACGGACCCCGGCCAGATCCAGAACTTGATGCCGCGGGCGCCCGCATACGGGGGCGCCCGGAAGTCGCTTTCGACCGTCTTGCTGCCGATGCCGCCCAAAAGCCCCGAGAGAAGCGCGCGGTGCACTTCCTCATAGGTGGCGGGCGCCGTGTTCTGGCGCCAGCCGAGGTCGTCTACCAGGCTCTTGAGCTGCCCCATGACCTCGCGCCATTCGCGCAGACGCCTCGGCGAAAGGAATCTTCTCTTCAGTTCCTGATCGTACTTGCGGTTGCTCTCCTTGTTGGCGCGGGCGGTCTCCGCCCAATCCCAGAGCTTCACAAAGGAGAGGAAATCCGAGCGTTCGTCGGCGAGCTTCTTGTGCGCCTCGTCGGCGGCCTGCTGCTGATCGGCCGGGCGCTCGCGCGGATCCTGGACGGAAAGGCCCGACGCGATGATGAGGAGCTCTCGGAGGGCGCCGCGACGGGAGCCCTCGAGAAGCATGCGGCCGAGCTTGGGGTCGATCGGAAGCTTCGAGAGGCTGCGGCCCACTTCCGTGAGTTCATTTGCCTCATCGATAGCGCCCAATTCCTGAAGAATCGAGAAGCCGTCGGCAAAGGCCTTCGGGGGCGGCGCCTGCACGAAGGGGAATTCGCGCACGTCGCCCAAGCGGAGCGCCTTGGCGCGAAGGATCACTGCAGCGAGGTTCGAGCGCATGATTTCCGGGTCCGTAAAGGCCGGGCGGCGCGCAAAGTCCTCTTCGCTGTAAAGACGAATGCAGATGCCTTCCTGCACGCGGCCGCATCGGCCGGAGCGCTGATTGGCCGACGCCTGGCTCACGGGTTCGACGAGGAGCTGCTCGACCTTTGAGCGATAGGAATAGCGCTTGATGCGCGCGTACCCCGTATCCACCACGTAGCGGATGCCGGGCACCGTGACGGACGTTTCGGCGACGTTCGTGGCGAGCACGATGCGCCGCGCGCTGCCCGACGGCTTGAAGATCTTGTCTTGGTCGGAGGCCGAGAGCCTCGCGTAGAGCGGCAGAATCTCGGCCTTGCCGATGCGCGTGCGGCGCAGCTCCTCGGCGGCCGCATTGATTTCGCGCTCGCCCGGAAGGAAGACGAGAATGTCGCCGCGCCCGTTCATCTCGCATTCGCTCACGGCGTCGTCGATCGCGGCGAGCATCGTGCGGTCGTCCTCTTCGTCTCGGTCTTCGACCGGGCGCCAGCGGATCTCAACGGGATAGGTGCGCCCGGAAATGGTGAGCACGGGCGCGGGCTTGCCGTTCACGGCGAAGTGATTGGCGAAGCGCTCGGAGTCGATCGTAGCCGAGGTCACGATCACCTTGAGGTCGGGGCGCTTCGGCAGAAGGCGCTTCAGGTAGCCGAGAAGAAAGTCGATGTTGATCGAGCGCTCATGCGCTTCGTCGATGATGATCGTGTCGTAGGCCTTGAGGAGCGGGTCGCCCTGCGTTTCAGCGAGCAGAATGCCGTCCGTCATGAGCTTGATGGTCGCGCCCGCCTCCGTCTGATCGGTGAAGCGCACCTTGAAGCCCACGACGTCGCCGAGCTCGGTCTTGAGCTCTTCGGCGATGCGCTTCGCAATGGAGCTCGCCGCAATGCGGCGCGGCTGCGTGTGGCCGATGCGGCCGGTTTGTCCGCGGCCGGCCATCAGGCAGATTTTCGGGAGCTGCGTGGTCTTGCCCGAACCCGTTTCGCCGCAGACGATGACGACCTGATTCTCGCGGATGGCCTTGATGACGTCCTCGGCGCGCTCGGAGACGGGAAGCCCGGGCTGCAGCTCGAAGGGCGGAATGGGGTTGCGCCGCTCGGCCCAGGTGAGGCGCGGGCGGCCGGACTGCTCCTGCCGGCTCTGCTTGTCCTGACGTTCAGGGCGATTGCGGCGCTCAGAGCGGTCGGCGCGCTTTTCGAGACTCGGCTCGCGCTTGAGCGCCTGAGCGAGCTGCGAGGGCTCGGACGGCCTGCGGCCGTTCTGCCGGCGGGGCTCGCGGCCCTCCGTGCGGTCCTGCTGGGCGCCCTCGGATCGACGCGCCTGAGGCGCCGTCGTGCGCTTGGGGGCTTCAGCAGGCTTCGTCTCCGCGGGCTTGGCCGCCGCCTGAGCGGGCGCTTTGGCCTTCTCCCCCTTGAGTGCGGGCGCCTCGCGAAATACTGCGCCCGATGCCTTGGCTGCGCCGGCGAGCACGGCGCCGAAGGCGCCCGTAGGCGTATAGGTGCGGGGGGCGGGGGCTGCAGGGGCCTTGGGCGCCGTCTTGACGGGCGCGGACTTCGGAGGCTCTGCGGGCTTCTTTGCTGTGGACTTCCTTGCATCCAGGGTCGACGTACCCTTCGAGCTCTTCGAAAGCTCTACGCCGGCGCGCTTGGCACGGCGCTCGGCCATGCGCTTTGCCTCCTCCGCTGCGCGGGCGGCCTCCTCCTTGCGGCGCGTCTGCTCGAGCGCCTGATCCACGTCCACCCGAACCTTCTGAAATGCCGCCATGAGCGCGCGATTGTCCGCCATTGCTTCCGTCCCCATCAACATCGAAAAATTCTTCTTCGCCCCTTTCTGGAAGGGTCTTCAATTCGGGCGGCATTATACGAAGGCCGAGGGCTCCCCCATTCGGAGCCTTCGCAGGCCGCGCGCCCTTCGAGTAGACTTCTGCGCAAAATGCCCGCAGAAGCTCTATGCCGCTTCTGCGGCTCCTTCATTCAGGCCGGCCCCGAAGCGGGCGGCCCAAAAACCGGAGACATCACGATGGCCCGCATGGTCAACTGCGTCAAGCTCAACAAGGAGGCCGAAGGCCTCGACTATCCGCCGTTTCCCGGCGAACTCGGCGTGCGCATCTGGAAGCACGTGAGCAAAGAAGCCTGGGGCGAATGGACCCGCCTGCAGACGATGATGGTCAATGAGTACGGCCTCAATCTTGCCGACGCCTCTGCCCGCAAGCACCTGATGACTCAGTGCGAGCGCTACTTCTTCGGCGACGGCGAAGCCGCCCAGGTGCCGGGCTACAAGCCTGAAGCCAAGTAACCGGCCGCTTCAGACCGTTCTGAAAAAAGGCTCGTACTCCCCTCGGGGAGTTCGAGCCTTTTCATTTGACCTGCAGCTTAAATCAGTCGCGTTTGAAGGTCTTGACGCCTTCGGCCGTGCCAAGGAGCAGGACGTCCGCGCCGCGGGCTGCGAAGAGTCCCACCGTCACGACGCCCGGCCAGCTGTTGATCTCGGCTTCGAGCGCCTTCGGATCCTTGATTTCAAGGCCCGCAGCGTCGAGGATGCTGCAGCCGTTGTCGGTGACGAAGTCGCGCAGCGTCACCTTGGCACCCAACGCCTCGAGGCGGCGCTTGATTTCGCGCGCAGCCATCGGAATCACTTCGACGGGAAGCGGGAATTCCCCAAGCACGTCCACCTTCTTTGACGCATCGGCGATGCAGACGAAGCGCTTGGAGATGCTCGCCACGATCTTTTCGCGCGTGAGCGCGCCGCCGCCGCCCTTGATCATCGAGAAGCCCGGATCGATTTCGTCGGCGCCATCGATGTAGGTGCCGATCGCCTCCACTTCGTTCATGTCGAGCACCTTGAAGCCGAGGGCTTCGAGGCGCTTCGTCGAGCGCTCCGACGAGGAGACGCAGGCCGTCACGCGGTCGCGGATTTCAGGCAGCTGGTCGATCAGCTGATCGACGGTGGAGCCGGTGCCGACGCCGAGCACTGCGCCGGGTTCAACGTAGTCGAGCGCGGCGCGCGCCACGAGGCGCTTCAATTCATTCTGAGAGGTCGTCATGAGAATGCAGATCATTGAATTGTTCTTGACCGCTGATGCGGCCGACCTCTGAATTTTAAGGGTGCGGAAGGCTCGGCGCTTAGAATGTCCCGCCGAACCGAATCCTCCTTTTTGGACGCTTCCCAGAGCCATGCCTGTCGACAAGTCCGAACCCCTCATTTCCGACGCCTTCCGTCATCTCAATGCCGCCAACAAGGAGCTGCCCGCCAAGCTCCCGGCTTTTTCCCAGCACGGCCTCTGGGCCGCCTGGGCGGCGCTTCTTCTCGTCGCCGCCTTCCTCGTGGGCGTCGCCTGGCTCGTGATCGACTCCAACCGCGAGGCCGAACAGATCCGCCTCAAGCAGTCGACCGACCTCGTTGCACAGTCGATCGAGGCGCGCGTCCTCGGAATTTCCGAAATCCTGCAGAAGATGAGCCTGCGTCTCGTGCGCGGCCAGCAGGGCGACTACGCGTCGGCCTCGCTCGACCTCGCCGCCCAGACGCTCTTCATTGACCGGCGCGAAGTGACGGAGCTCGCGCTCGTCACGGAGTCGGGCGACGTCCGCCGCGTCTGGTCGTCGTCGACCTCGCGCGCGCCCTCGCTCTTCGACGACTCGGGCAAGATCGAGGACGAGCACTCGCTGCGCACGATCAAGCTCGCCAAGCGCTTCGACCGGTCGCTCTCCACGCCCTTCTACATCGGCCCCTACTCCTCGCGCGTCTTCGTGAACGTCGTGACGCCTTCGGCCGCGCCCAACCTGCTCCTCATGGCCCGCATCGACATGACGCGTCTTCTCGGCCTCTCGCAGCAGCGCTACGCCGACATCGAGGGCTACCAGCTGAGCTTTGCGCTCAACGGCAGGCCGCTCGCCGCGCCCGCGTCGGCGAAGGGCGCTGCACAGGCCGAACCCGTTCGCGAGGTCTCCGGCCCCATCGTCTATTCGGCGGCGATCACGCTCCTCGGCGCCGCGCCCGAAGAAGCCATGTCGCTTGTTGCCAAGAGCTACGACCATGCGCTCTTCGCCACCAACCGCGTGCAGTACTTCGCCGTGGGCGGCCTCGCCTTCATGCTGCTCGCCGCCGTGGGTCTGGTCTTCTACTACCAGCGCCAGCAGGTGCGCTCGCACCGCACGCTCGCGGCCGAATATTCGCTTCGCCGCGCGATGTCCGAATCCGCCGTCGTGGGCCTGCGCGTCACCGATCTCGAAGGCCGCATGCTCTACGTGAACGACACCTTCCAGAAGATCGTGGGATTCCCCGCCAAGGCGCTGATCGGCAAGAAGCCCCCGTACCCCTACTGGGCGAAGGACTACGCCGACGAACTCTCCGCGAGGCTTCTCGCCGCCACCAACCACCCGGAGGCCGAAGAGATCTTCCCTGTGGTGACCCGATTCGAAGCCATCCGCGAGAACGGCGAGCGCTTCTGGGCCGAGCACCGCATCTCGCCCCTTCTCGACGACGACGGACGCCCCATCGGTTCGATCGGCGCGCTCTTTGACGTCACGAACTCCGTTCTCGCACAGTCGCGCGTCGAAGCCGCCAACGAGCGCTTTACGCTCGTCGTCGAATCGATGGCGAGCGCGATCGCCGTGGTGTCCGACCCGGGGCGCGACGTGCTCTTCTTTGCCAACCGCTCCTACCGCACGCTCTTCAGCGACCGCCCGAACGGCGCCGCGAAGCTCCTCGGCCGTCTCGAGAAGGCCCCGCCCACGGTGCAGAGCGAAGGGATCTTCGACGAGGAAACGTCGCGCTGGTTCGACGTGCGCTCGCAGAGGATCCTCTGGACGCGCGGCGAATCCGCCGTCATGGTGATCGCCACCGACATCACCCGCCGGCGCGAGCTCGACCTGGCGCGCGAGGCGCAGCTGCGCCGGGCCGAGTCGACGCATCGTCTCGTTACCATGGGCGAAATGGCAAGTTCGCTCGCGCACGAGCTCAATCAGCCGCTCGCCGCAATCGCCAACTACGCCAATGCGGCGGCCACCATGCTCGCCAACGGCACGCTCTCGAAGGAGCGCGAGGCGCAGAGCTTCGCGAGAATCGAAAACCAGGCGCAGCGCGCGGGCCGCATCATTCAGCGCATCCGGGGCTTTGCCAAGAAGACCGACGCCAAGCTCGAGCCCGTGGCGGTCGAGACGATCATCCAAGAAACGCTCGAACTCGCCAACATCCAGGCGCGCAAGCTCGACAGCCGCATCGCGCTCTTTGTCGCTCACGATCTGCCTCTTCTGATGGGCGACTCCGTCATGCTCGAGCAGCTCCTCCTCAACCTTCTCAAGAACGCCATGGAGGCGTGCGCCTCGAGCAACGTTCCCGTCGCCGAGCGCACGATTGAGCTTCACGCCGACGTTTCGGAGAAGGACGCCGAGCGGCTCGCCTTCCGCGTGGTCGACCACGGTCCGGGCATTCCGGAGGAAGCCCGCGCCAAGCTCTTCGACGCCTTCTATTCGACCAAGTCCGAAGGCATGGGCATGGGGCTCAACATCTGCCGCTCGATTGCCGAACTTCACGGGGGCGAGCTGCGCATGGATCCGACGCCGGGCGGCGGGTCGACCTTCTCCTTTACCGTTCCCTTCGTTTCGTTGACTACCGAGCTCCCCGCCAAGACTCCCAATGCATAGAAATATTCCGGAAAGTAAGTACTAACCCTCAAGTGATCCCTAAGTATTATCGAGAATTCAAAAGGCTAAAATAGACAATTCCCGAAGGAGGAGGAACTTCTACTTATGCTGCCGAGCTACGACTATTCCAAGGAAATGACCGCCGACAATAAGAACGGTCTCGTCTATGTGATCGACGACGACGCCGATGTGCGCGAATCGATCAAGTGGCTCCTTGAATCCACCAACTACCGCGTTGAGGACTACGAGAGCGGCGAAACCTTCATCGCTCAGTTCAACGAATCGGTGCCTTCGGTGATTTTGTGCGACCTCCGCATGCCCGGCATGTCCGGCGCCGACGTGCAGGACCACCTGATGCGCCGCCGCATCGACGCGCCCTTCATCTTCATCACGGGCCACGGCGACGTGCCCCAGGCCGTCCAGGCCTTCAAGAAGGGCGCCATGGACTTCATCCAGAAGCCCTTCCAACAGCCGCAGCTGCAAAAGCTCGTTGACCGCGCCATGCGCACGGCCAAGGAGCTCTTTGTCCGCCGTCAGACGCTCGCCACGAACCGCGCGCTAATCGAAAAACTCACGCCCCGCGAGCAGCAGGTGCTCGAGCGCATCGTCAACGGCCGCCTCAACAAGCAGATCGCCGACGACCTCGGCATTTCGATCAAGACCGTTGAGGCCCACCGCGCTTCGATCATGGACAAGACCGCTTCGGGCACCGTCGCCGACCTCATGCGCGTCGTCGTGAAGTCCGAGCTCTACCCGAAGATCAGCTCGACCCTTGCTGAAGCGGTCGCCGCGCTTCCGAGCCGCCTCGCCGAAACGGGGCTGCCCCATACGGAAGAGCACGTCGAACACCAGCGCCGGCTCGACCATGAGCTGCGCGAATCTGAAGCCGAGCGCGAACGCCGCGAGGCTGAAGCCGCCGTGACGGGCATCAACAGCTCGATCAACGGCTCGAGCAGCAACCTGCTCTAACAGGCGCGCTCGAAAAAGGAGGCCGTCCGCAGCCGACCACTCGGGCGGCATCAAACCACCGCAAGCGCCCGCAGGCATCCCGATGCCTGCGGGCGTTTTCTTTTGGTCGCAATTTCTCACGCTGCGTAGTCACTTGGACCGAGGCGAAAGCCTGCGGCCCCCTCCATAATGGTCGAAATCGATAAGAGAAGGACGCCGGCCGACCGCGCCCTTTGACCATTCAAAACGCACAGTTGAGCCGTGCGGCTTCTGCCGCCCGCTCGAGGAGGAATCCCAATGACCGCACGAATCATCGACGGCAAGGCACTCGCGCGCGAGGTGGAGGCAAGAGCGCTCGCAAGAAGCGAGGCGTTGGCCTCCCGTCCCGGCGGCCGCCGTCCCGGTCTCGCCGTCGTGCTCGTGGGCGAAGATCCCGCCAGCTGCGTCTACGTGCGCAACAAAACCCGTGCCTGCGAACGCGCGGGCGTGGCCTCCACCGAATACAAGTTCCCGGCAGATGCTTCGCAGGCCGAGCTCCTCGAACTCATCGGGAAGCTCAACGCCGCCCCCGACATCGACGGCATTCTCGTGCAGCTGCCGCTTCCCGACCAGATTGATCCCGACGCCGTCATCGCCGCCATTTCGCCCGAAAAGGACGTCGACGGCTTCCACATGCTCTCGGCGGGCGCGCTTCTCACGGGCAGGCGCAATGAAGGGTTCCGCCCCTGCACGCCCGCAGGGGTCATGAAGCTGATCGAGTCGGCAGGCGTCAATCCCGAAGGGCTCGAAGCCGTCGTGATCGGCCGCTCGAACATCGTCGGCAAGCCCCAAGCCGTCATGCTGCTCGAGGCGCACGCCACCGTGACGGTGGTGCACAGCCGCACGAGGAACCTCTCGGAAATCACCCGGCGCGCCGACATCCTCGTCTGCGCGGCAGGCCGCCCCAAGATGGTGACGGGCGAGATGGTGAAGCCCGGCGCCGTCGTGATCGACGTGGGCATCCACCGCACGAAAGACGGCCGCCTCTGCGGCGACGTCGACCAGGCGTCGGTCGAGCCCGTGGCGGGGGCGCTTACGCCGGTGCCCGGCGGCGTCGGCCCCATGACGATCGCCATGCTGATCGACAACACCGTGCTTTCGGCCGAACGACGCATGGGCGCGGCCTGAAGCCATACAATCCATTTACAGTCTGCGGCCGCCGCGGCCTCTGCGCCCCACTGAGCCGCACCAAATGCATTCGCCCGACCTGCGCGCTCTCCGGCGCGCCCGCGGGCGAATGCGCTTTTCTATTCCTCTGCGGGAGAAACCGCCCGCACTCCGCGCGGCCGGATCAACGTCCGGTCGCCAGCGTCAATGCTCAACATTCTGAAGAAAATCATGCCTACCTCCGACGCGACTCCGAATCCTCTGCTTTCGATCACCGACCTGATCGACTACGCCGCCGTTCGCCCCGAACACGTCGTGCCGGCCGTGAAGGTGCTTGCCGCCCAAGTCGAAGCCGCGCTCGCCGAGGTCACCGCGCCGGCCACGCCCGCCGTTTGGGAAGCCGTCGTCGAGCCGCTTGAAAAGTCCGTTCTCGCCTTCGGCCGCGCCTGGGGCGCCGTGGGGCATCTGCAGAGCGTAGTGGATACGCCCGAGCTGCGCGACGCCTTCAACGAGGCGCTCCCCATTGCAACCGAGCTCTTCCTCAAGCTCTCTCAGGACGAAAAGCTCTGCGGCAAGTACCGCGACATTGCGGCGTCCGCTGAATTCGAAAGCCTCCCCGCCGTCCGCCGCCGCATCGTTGAGCGCGAGCTGCGCGACTTCCGCCTAGCGGGCGCGTCGCTTCCCAAGGTGCAGCGCGAGCGCGTGAAGGCGATCGGCCAGGAGCTCTCGCAGATCACGCAGAAGTTCAGCGAAAACCTGCTCGACGCCACGAACGCGTTCGAGCTCGTGATCGAAGACGAGAAGCGCCTCGAGGGCATCCCCGAGGAAACGCTCGCGCTCTACCGCGCGAGCGCCGAGGCCGCCGGGAAAAAGGGGTGCCGCCTCACGCTGCAGTACCCGTCCTACCTTCCCGCGATGAAGTACTGCGCCGACCGCTCGATCCGCGAAGCGCTCTACCGCGCGTTCTCGACGCGCGCCTCCGAATTCGACGGCGGCAAGTTCGACAACACGCCTCTCATTACGCGCATCCTCGAGCTGCGCGCCGAAGAAGCGTCGCTCCTCGGGTTCGCCAACTACGGCGAGCTGTCGCTCGCCACCAAGATGGCCGAGACGCCCGCCGAGGTGCTCGAGTTTCTTCGCGACCTCGCCCGCCGCTCCAAGCCCCGCGCCGAAGACGACGTCGCGCAGGTGGACGCCTATGCGAAGGACGTTCTCGGCATCGATTCGGTCGAACCCTGGGACCGCGCCTACGCCGCCGAAAAGCTCCGTGAAGCCCGCTACAGCTACTCGGACGCCGAAGTGAAGCGTTACTTCACGCAGAACGCCGTCTTCAAGGGCCTCTTCGGCCTGGTCGAAAAGCTCTTCGGCATCGAGATCGTTGAAGCGAAGGCCTCCGTCTGGCACCCCGACGTCAAGTACTTCGAAGTTCGCCGCGGAGGCGAAAAGATCGCCGCCTTCTACGCCGACCTCTACGCCCGCGAAGGCAAGCGCTCGGGCGCCTGGATGGACGGCGAGCGCACGCGCCGCATTGAGGACGGAAAGCTCGTGACGCCTATTGCCTACCTCGTCACCAACTTCGCCGCGCCTCAGGCCGGCCGCGAAGCCACGATGACGCACGACGAGGTGACGACGCTCTTTCACGAGTTCGGCCACACGCTCCACCACATCCTCACGGCGCAGACCGAGCCGCAGGTGTCGGGCATCAACGGCGTCGAATGGGACGCTGTAGAGCTTCCGAGCCAGTTCCTTGAAAACTTCGCCTGGGAGCGCGAGATCGTGAAGAACATTTCAGCGCACGCCGAAACGGGCGAGCCCCTGCCCGACGCGCTCTTTGACAAGATGATCGCCGCGAAGAACTACGAAGCCGGCGCCTTCTGCGTGCGCCAGGTGGAGTTCGCGCTCTTTGACATGCTCCTTCACTGCGAGTTCGATCCCAAGAAGGACTCCGTGCAGACGCTTCTCGAGAGCGTCCGCCGCGAGGTGGCCGTGGTCTTTCCGCCCGCCTGGAACCGCTTCCCGCAGAGCTTCTCGCACATCTTTGCGGGCGGCTACGCTGCGGGCTACTACAGCTACAAGTGGGCTGAGGTCCTCTCGGCCGACTGCTTCAGCGCCTTTGAGGAAGAAGGGGTCCTCAACCCCGCGACGGGCCGCCGCTACCTGAAGGAAATCCTCGAGCGCGGCTCGAGCCGCGACGCGATCGAGAACTTCACGGCCTTCCGCGGCCGCAAGCCCGAAATCGATGCGCTCCTGCGCCTCTCGGGCATCATCGACTAAAAGCCGCTTCCACGAACCCACGACTCCGCCGGAGCGCTTCCTCCGGCGGACGGCGGCGGGAAGTAAAAGAAGGCCGCTCATCCTCTCGGACGGGCGGCCTTTCGCTTCGGCGTCGGTCAGCTTCAGGCGAGCGTCGCCACCATCAGCGCCTTGATCGTGTGCATGCGGTTGCCCGCCTGCTCGAAGACGATTGAAGCGGGCGACTCGAACACCTCTTCGGTGACTTCAATGCCCTCGGCGAGTTCGGGATGCGCCTCGATCACCTTGGCGCCCACCTTCGTTTCGGCGTTGTGGTAGGCCGGGAGGCAGTGCATGAACTTCACCTGCGGATTGCCCGAGGCGGCCATCAGGGCAGCGTTCACCTGATAGGGCTTCAAGAGCGCAATGCGCTCGGCCCAGACTTCGGCGGGTTCGCCCATCGACACCCAGATGTCGGTGTGGATGAAGTCGGCGCCGCGGACGGCTTCTTCAGGATCCTCCGTGATCGTGATGCGGGCGCCCGACTGCTCGGCCATTTCTTCGGCAAGCGCAATGATTTCGTCGGACGGCCAGCAGGCCTTCGGCGCGCCGATGCGAACGTCCATGCCCATCTTGGCGCCGATCATGAGGAGCGAATTGCCCATATTGAAGCGGGCGTCGCCCATATAGGCGAACGAGATGTCGCGCCAGGCCTTGCCCGAGGCTTCCTTCATCGTCATGATGTCGCAGAGCATCTGCGTCGGGTGCCAGAGGTCGGTGAGGCCGTTGTAGACCGGAACGCCTGCATACTCGGCGAGCTCTTCGACCGTTTCCTGCTTGAAGCCGCGGTATTCGATCGCGTCGTACATCTGGCCGAGCACGCGGGCCGTGTCCTTGATGCTTTCCTTGTGGCCGATCTGCGAGGAGCTCGGATCAAAGAACGTCGTGCCGGCGCCCTGGTCGTGCGCGGCCACTTCGAAGGCGGCGCGCGTACGGGTGGACGTCTTCTCGAAGACGAGGGCGATGTTCTTCCCGACGAGACGGCGCTCTTCGCTGCCCATGCGCTTGGCCTTCTTGAGGTCGATGGCGAGGTCGACGAGGTAGTCGACTTCGGCGGGCGTATGGTGAACGAGGGAGAGAAGGCTGCGGCCGCGCAGATTCATCGGCATGAGAGAGCTCCTTGGAGGGTTCAAAGTTCCGCGCGGAGAGTGCGGCGCGGGCTTGAGGAATCATTCTACGGAGGCTCCAAACGCCTCAATTAGGGCCTTCTCCCTATGAGAGCTGATGAGTGTTTAACCCTTAACTCTCTGTTTTTATTAAGTTTCCAATCGTCGACAAATCCTTTTTCACCGTCGGCATTCGGTTGAAGCACGTGTCGCGAAATGACTGGATTAATGGCGCCGAAGCACCATTCAGACGCATTTCGGGCGCTTCCCGCACGATCAGCAGAGAGCGCCCGAAAAAAAAAGGTTGCCGTTCTTCAAAGAAGGGACAAGCCCCGCCGTCACTCCTCCTCGCGGACCACGCCGGCGCGGACGATGGAGCGGGGACCGATGCTCACGTCAATGCCGTCTTTTTCATACTCCTCGATGCAGGCGTCGATCACCTGGCGCACCCAGCGCGCGCCGCCGGCGTTGCGAAAGAACTCACGCTGATCGTGCGTCACGCGGGCGACCACGCAGGCTGCGGTCTGTTCGTTCACCTTGGGGCGCGGCTCCTCGTTCGGGGCGCGCCGCCGCGAGCGCATGTCTGCGGGCTCGACGTTCTTGAGGGCCGGACGGGAATACACGCGCGCCCGAGATTTGCCCAACGGCTTGTTGGGCGGCAGAATCACCGGAGTCGGAGCATCTGCAGCTTCCTGTGGATTGTTCTTCGCCTGCGTCATTGTTTTTCTCCTTCTCCTCTTTTCTCTGACGGTATTTTCTTTCCGAAAGCCGCATGCTTGAAGCTTGAGCATCAAGCACGCGGGAGTCCTCCTGCCGGCCGCCGTTTCTCGGGTCTGTGCCGGCTTGAGAGGCGGCGCCGATGTGCTGCCGGCGGTTCTCACCGACAGCGGGGCCGCGCATCGATTGCCCTGTGGCAAACTACTTCCTTCAGATAATCCTATTCTCTCACGCGCAAGGGCAGTACTCGTGCTTTCGAGCAAGTCCTCCCTGAAAACTGCCGCGAATACCGTTTTTCGACTGCATCATGTCCCGGCTCCGCCTCGCCTCCTGGAACGTCAACTCACTCAAAATCCGCCTCCCGCAAGTGCTCGACTGGCTCTCTTCGGCCGAGGTCGACGCGCTCGTCATGCAGGAGACGAAGACCGTCGACGAGCTCTTTCCCGAAGAGGCCTTCCGCGAGGCCGGGTTCGACGTCTTCTATTCGGGACAGAAGACCTACAACGGCGTGGCGCTCTGCGCGCGGCGAGAAACGGTCGCCGCGTCCGACCCCAAGCTCAGGCTTGCGGGCTGGAGCGATCCGCAGAAGCGCTTCGTCTCGGCGCTCCTGCGGCCCAAGAACGCGGCAGACTCGGCTCCCATCCGCTTCTGCGGCGGGTACTTCCCCAACGGTCAGGCCGTAGGCTCGGCCAAGTATCTCTACAAGCTCGACTGGATCGCCGTGCTCGAGCGAACGCTCAAAGCCGAACTCGCTCAAACGCCTCGGCTTGTTCTCGGGGGCGACTTCAACATCGCGCCCGCCGACGCCGACATCTGGGACCCAGATGCCCGGCGCGGGCAGATTCTCTGTTCGGAACAGGAGCGCCGGTCGCTCGAGCGCCTTTATGCGCTCGGGCTCGCCGACAGCTTCCGCCTCTTCGAGCAGCCCGCCGCCCTCTTCTCCTGGTGGGACTACCGCCAGAGCGGGTTCGAGCGCAACCACGGCCTGCGCATCGACCTGATGCTCGTTTCCGAGGCGCTTCAGGGCGCGCTCGAGCGGTCCTTCATCGACGAAGGCCCTCGAGGCAACACGCAGCCCTCGGACCATGCCCCGGCCGTGATCGACCTCAACCTCTGAAGAATTCATCATGGACGCCCGCCCGAAGCTTCGCATCGGCATCCCCGGCGACTATCTCCCCTTCGGCATCATTGACGAGAGCTCGCCCCTGGGGTTCTCCGGCCACGACGTCGACCTCTGCGCCGAACTCTGCCGCGAGGCGGGCTTCGCGCCCGTCTTCGTGCTCACGAGCTGGCCCGACTTCATGAAGGGCCTCGCCGCAGGCCGCTTCGATCTCGCCGCGGGCGGCGTCTCCTGGACGCCCGAGCGCGCAAGGATCACGACGGCGCTTCCGCGCTACGCACCCTTCGGCAAGGTAGCGCTCATCCGCAGGGCTGCGGCCGAGCGCTTCCAAACGCCCGAAGACCTCAACCAGCCCGGCGTGCGCGTCATCAAGAATCCGGGCGGCACGAACGAACGGTGGGTGGACGAACACCTCACGAGGGCGCAGGTATCGACCGTCGCCGACAACGCCTCCATTCCGGCGCGCATCGCCAACGACTTGGGCGACGTCATGATCACGGATTCCTTTGAAGCGCTCTGGTATTCCGCCCGCGACGTGCGCCTCACGGTCGCCATGGAGGGACGGCGCCTCACGCCCATCGCCTGGAAGACGATGCTCCTGCGGTTGGGCGCAAGACGCCCCGTGCTCCCTGGGCGGGAGTCTTCGCCCGCCGCGTCCGAACCCCTCGGACCGCTCCTTCTCTCCGCCTGGGGGCGGCTCGAGCGCGCGGGCGTCGTTGAGACGCTCGCAGCCAAATGGCTCGGCGCCGGGCGTCGCGCAAAGCCCTTCTCGGCGGCTGCAAACACGGCCTCCTCCCGTTCATTTCCATCTGCGGGCTTTCCTTAAGGCGACTGCCCTAGTCTGCCTGAGCGGCCGCAATCCTCATTCGAACGGGCGCGTCCGCGTCCCGGGAGCGTGCTTTAATAAGTCTCGTAGGCATCGTCTTAGAACAATTTGACGATGCTCTCTTTTGAAAAATCAACGCTCTTAACGGTTTGAAAGAGCGTTTTTGCAAAGGACATTCACCATGCAGCGTCGTACTATGATGGGCGCCATCGGAGCGGTGGCACTCTCAGCTGCCGCATATTTTCCGCTGACCGCCCAAGCGGCGCTCAAAGGCGAAGGCGGCAATCCCATCCGCATCGTCGTTCCCTATCCTCCCGGAGGTCCGCTCGACGTCTCCGCGCGCGCCGTTGCGGACGCCGTCGCGCCCGTGCTCGGTACCGTGGTGGTTGAGAACCGCCCCGGCGCCGGCGGCAACGTCGGCATGAGCTACGTGAGCCACGCCAAGCCCGACGGCCACACGCTCGTCATGGGCGCGGTCGCCACGCTCGCGATCAACCCGTCGCTCTACAAGAAGCTCCCCTATGACCCGAAGAAGGGCTTCAAGCCCGTCACGCTGGTCGCCACGGCCGCCAACGTCCTCGTGATCACGCCGGCCTTCTCGCAGAAGACGGGCGTGAAGTCGGTCGCCGACCTCGTCGCCTACGCCAAGGCGCACCCGGGCGAACTCAACTACGCTTCGGGCGGCAACGGCTCGGCCGGCCACATGGCGGGCGAGCTCCTCAAGAACAAGACGGGCGCGGACATCGTCCACATTCCGTTTGCGGGTGCTTCTCCCGCGCTGCTCTCGGTGATCTCGGGCCAGACCGACCTCATCTTCGACAACCTCGCGAGCGCCGCGGCCAACATCCGCGCGGGCAAATTGATTGCGCTTGCCGTGACGACTGAAGAGCGCACGCCGCTTCTCGCCGACGTGCCGACCATGAAGGAAGCGGGCGTGCCCGACTTCGACATCTACACGTGGTTCGGCCTCATGGTGCCCGGCGCCACGCCCGACTCGGTCGTCGACGAACTGAACGCCGCCATTGTTCCGGTGCTGCGCGACCCGGCCATGGTGAAGAAGTTCCAGAGCTTCGGCGCTTCGCCCGCGCCCAATACGCCTGCGGAATTTACGTCGATGGTTGATCGGGAAGCTGAAAAGTACAAGATGCTCGTGAAGATCTCCGGAGCGCGCGTCGACTGATTTGGAGCGTCCTGTGGGCGCTGCCGGGAAGTTCTTCCAGAAGGCAGCGCCGGCGGGACTCGACACTTCCAGCCTTTCTGATCCGACAAGGAGCCCGCCGAACCTCGGGAACGGCAGGCTCCTTTTTCTGCTCCAAGAAAGGGCGTTTCTATAATGCCCCATCTGCAGAAACCCCAACAGCCGGCCGTCTTCCTTCCCCAAGACGAAGCCGGCATGCCAGACCATGATCAAACACCATAAAGACTTCGGCGCCGGGCTCTTCTACATCGCCATCGGACTCTTTGGAGCAGCGACCCTCGGCGACAACGAGTTCGGCACACTTTCCCGCATGGGCCCGGGGTGCTTTCCCCTCATCATTTCCTGCGGCCTCATGCTGACGGGCCTCGCCATCGCCGTGAAGGCGTTGATCTATGCGCCCGCGACGCCCGAAGAAGGACGGATCGTCTTCGGCGACCCCAAGGCGGGCCTTCTCATTCTCGGGAGCGCCGCACTCTACGCGGCCACGCTCCTCACGCTCGGCTTCGCGCTCTCGATCGCCCTCATGGTGATCGTTTCGGCCTGGGCGCATCCGCTCTTCAGGCTGCGCGACGCCATCCTCTCCGCCGTGATCCTCACCGCGCTTTCGGCCTTCCTCTTCGTGGGCGGCCTCGGACTCATCGTGCCGATGTGGCCGGTCTTTCTCTGACGGGGCTTAGAAAATGGATCTCCTCAACCATCTCCTCATCGGGTTCCAGAGCGCCGTCACGCTCACGAACCTTCTCTACTGCCTCGTAGGCGTCACGCTCGGCACCCTGGTGGGCGTGCTCCCGGGCATGGGCCCCGTCGCCACCGTGGCGATGCTTCTGCCCATCACCTACGCGCTCGACCCGTCGACGGCGCTCATCATGCTCGCGGGCATCTACTACGGCGCGCAGTACGGCGGCTCCACCACCGCGATTCTCGTCAACATCCCGGGCGAAGCCTCGGCAGTCGTCACCTGTCTCGACGGCCACAAGCTCGCGCTTGCGGGACGCGCGGGCGCCGCGCTCGGCATCGCCGCCATCGGCAGCTTCATCGCCGGGTGCTTCGCCACCGTCGTGATCGCCGCCTTCGCCGAACCCCTGACGCAGGTGGCCTTCCAGTTCGGCCCCCGCGAATACTTCAGCCTCATGGTGCTCGGCCTCGTGGGCGCCGTCGTGCTCGCCTCCGGGTCGCTTCTCAAGGCCGTCGGCATGATCTTCATCGGCATCCTGCTCGGCTGCGTCGGCATGGACGTCAATTCCGGCGCCCTGCGCTACGTCTTCGGCGTCGACGAGCTGATGGACGGGTTCGACTTCGTGGCGCTCTCGATGGGTGTCTACGGCTTTGCCGAAATCATCCGCAATCTCGAGCTCCTCGGCAATCGCGAAGCCAAGGCCGTTCCCGTCGGAAAGGTCCTTCCCACCGCGCACGACCTCAAGGTTTCAGCCGGCCCCATCGCGCGCGGCACGCTCATCGGCTCCTTCCTCGGCATTCTGCCGGGCGGCGGCGCCCTGCTCTCCTCCTTCGCCTCCTACACGCTCGAGAAGAAGTTGGCCGGCGCCAAGGCCAATCCCCCGTTCGGCGAAGGCAACATCCGCGGCGTTGCGGGGCCGGAATCGGCCAACAACGCCGGCGCCCAGACGAGCTTCATTCCGATGCTCACGTTGGGCATCCCGTCGAACGCCGTGATGGCCCTCATGATCGGCGCCCTGATGCTGCACGACATCGCTCCGGGCCCGCAGGTGATGACCACCAATCCGTCGCTCTTCTGGGGCCTCATCGTCTCGATGTGGATCGGCAACGTCTTCCTTGTGATTCTCAACATTCCGCTGATCGGCCTCTGGGTGCGGCTCCTGCGCGTTCCCTACCGGCTCCTCTACCCGGCGATCCTCGTCTTCTGCGCGATCGGCGTCTATTCGATCAACAACAATCCCTTCGACATCTGGATCACGATCGGGTTCGGCGTCTTCGGCTGGATCATCAACAAGCTCGGCTGCGAAGGCGCGCCGCTCATTCTCGGCTTCATCCTCGGGCCGATGCTTGAAGAAAACATGCGCCGCGCGCTTCTGCTCTCCCGCGGCGATCTCATGACCTTCGTGACGGGACCAATCTCGGGGTCGCTCCTCGCCGTCTCGGCGCTCTTGCTTCTCCTCGTCGTTCTGCCCTCCGTGCGCTCGGGCCGCGAGAAGGCATTCGCCGAAGAAGATTGAGGCGAAGCTGCTCTTTAGAGCAAGAGGCCCGGCGGAGCGATCCGTCGGGCCTTCTTCTTTTCGGCGGCCGCCGCACCTTGCTGGCAGCTTCAGCCGCGAAGCACCATCCTCAGGCGCTCCGTCCACTTTCTCGCAGCTTCCCAGTCGTCGGCCGATGCGCCGAAGTCTTGGGCGGACTGCTCCCAGCCTTCGAACGCAAGAAGACCGTCGGCTTCAATCGCCTCCAGATGCACGCCGGGATTCTTGTCTGCCGCGGAAACTGCAAGTCCCATCGCTTTGGGATCGACCGTCGGGAAGGCGCTCGCCCAAGCAAGCATCGGCACGGCGACGCCTCGGCCTGACGAAGTCCGTTCGCGGCCGAAGATCACCGGAAGCGCGATGCCGCCTTCGAGTGCGGCGCCGGGCTTGTCGGAATCGGGTGCGAGGACAACGGCCGTTTCTTCGGCCCAGAGACGCTTGGCGCGCCGGCGATCCATGAGCCAGAGCACGGGCCAGGCGGCAAAGAGCGCCCAGAAGGGCGCCGTGAG
>Cebus_capucinus_imitator_PRJNA485217_SSR105__coassemble_261_pt1 | contig 31111 bp, 47 predicted proteins | sample Cebus_capucinus_imitator_PRJNA485217_SSR105__metabat2_low_PE_013 | metagenome-assembled genome bin Cebus_capucinus_imitator_PRJNA485217_SSR105 | reverse complement strand
GGACAGTGGACTTTCACCACATAAACACACGTGCGCTGCCGGGCGCACAATGAAACGCCGCTCGGATGATCACTCACCCGAGCGGCGTTTTTCATGGGGAATGGCTCCAGAGGCATCAAATGCCCTTCGCCATTTCCTCCTTCTTCTTTTCCTTGAGCTCTTCGACCTCTTCGTCGCTGACGCCGAAGAGCTTCACGCACCAGATGCCCACCTGATAAAGGATCACAAGCGGCAGCGCGAGAAGAATCTGCGAGAGCGCATCGGGCGGCGTGAAGATCGCCGCAATCACGAAGGCGCCCACGATCACGTAGGGACGGGCCTTCACGAGCTTGGTGCGGGTGGCGATGCCTACGCGGTTGAGCACCACGACGATGATGGGAACCTCAAACGTCATGCCGAAAGCGATGAACATCGTCAGCACGAAGCTGAAGTAGGAGTCGATGTCCGGCGCGAAGTTCACCGAATCGGGCGAGAAGCCCGCGATGAACTGGAACACCATGCGGAAGACGATGAAGTAGCAGTACGCCATGCCGATCGCGAACATCACGATCGATGAGATCAGGATCGGGAGCGCAAGCCGCTTTTCACTGCGGTAGAGTGCCGGCGCAATGTAGGCCCAGGCTTGATAGAGCACCACGGGGAGCGCAATCAGGAAGGCGACGAAGAGCGTCACCTTGAGCGGCACGAAGAAGGGAGCGACGACCCCGGTAGCGAGCAGCTTGGCGCCCTGAGGGAGCGCCACCATCAGCGGCTGGCTCAAGAAGTCGAAGATCTGCTTCATGAAGGGCGACAGACACGCGAACACGACCACGATCGCGATCACCGACTTCATCAAACGGTTGCGCAGCTCGATCAGATGCGCAACGAGCGGCTGCTCGTTGGCGGGATCGTCGGGCGCTTCGAGCTGAGGATTTTCCTGGCTCATGATTCCTTACTCAACGATAGATGCGGGCACGAAGGTTCTTGGCGCGGGGCGCAAGCGCGCGGCGGCGTCCGGAGGCGCCGCCCATGTTGGCTTCACGCATGCCGAGTTCGCGGCGCAGACGCTCGATTTCAGCAGCGAGATCATCCACCGACGGGCCGGAGTGATAGCGCTTGGGGAAGACCTTGGGTTCGCTCCAACCGCCGTAGGCCATTTCGGGCGTCATGATTTCGCTCGCGGCGTTGTCGTCGCCCCAGCCGTAGACCGAGGAAAGATCCTCGGTGGTGACGCCGCTCGACTTGGCGGGCAGCCCCGCCGCAGCCTCTTCCTTGACGGCCTCCACGGCCGCTCCGGCATCCTTCATCGCCGACTGGGCTTCGCCCGCTGCGGCGCTGACGTCTTTTTCGATCTGGCCGGCGGCCTTTTCGACGCTCGACTTGACGTCGGTCGCAAGCGCCTTGGCTTCGTCCTGGATCTTCTTCAATTCCGAGAGTTCCGTCTCCCGGTCAATGTCGGACTTCACCTGCGCCACAAAGCGCTGGGCCTTGCCGATCCATTCGCCTGCCGTGCGGGCGACGACGGGCAGTCTTTCCGGGCCGAGCACGACGAGCGCGACGACACCGACGATCATCATTTCGCTGAAGCCGAAATCAAACATGGCGTCTCACAAACTTAAAAAGGCCGCGGCGCGCCGTGCGCTGCCGCGGTCTTCTTGGGTTCAAGGTAGAAAGGCCTCTCCGAAAGGGAGAAGCACCCGCAAGGCCGCAGTATTAGGCCTTGGGCTTTTCCTTGGCGTCGACGTCGATCGTATCGGCCTGCTTGGCGGCGGCCGCCTGCTGCGGGATTTCCTTGGCAGCGGCCTGCTCGGCGGGCTTGTCCTCCGCTTCACGCATGCCTTCCTTGAAGCCCTTGATGGCGCCGCCGAGGTCCTTACCCATGTTCTTGAGCTTGCCCGTGCCGAAGACGAGCACGACGATGGCGAGGACGATCAGCCAGTGCCAAACGGAAAGAGAACCCATTTTTTTCTCCTGAAATTAGATCTTCCACGGACGGGGGCCGCCGAGGACGTGGATGTGCAGATGCGGAACTTCCTGGCCGCCGTCGCGGCCGGTGTTGATGATTACGCGGAAGCCGTTGCCGCAGCCCTGTTCCTGAGCGAGACGGCGCGCAATGCCAAGCATTTTACCCAAAAGCGGCTCGTCGTCAGACTGCGTCTCGGCGAGAGAAACAATGTGCTTCTTCGGCACGATGAGAAAATGCACCGGCGCCTGCGGGTGAATGTCCTTGAAGGCGACGACGTCGTCATCCTCATAGATCTTGCTCGAGGGAATTTCGCCCGCGGCGATCTTGCAGAAAATGCAGTCAGACATGCGTAATCCTTTTTGCGCGGCGGCCTGATGTAGGATCTAGTGCCGCTGCTTTCGATGTGAAGACGGGGAGCTAGTCCCCGACAGCCTGAATATTGGCCCATTTGCCCCGGCGGGTCAACCTCGACCAAAGGCTAGGTATGGAAAGAACTTCAGCTTCGGACGCGCTCAATGTCGGCGCCCAAGCCGCGGAACTTCTCTTCCATGCGTTCGTAGCCGCGATCGAGATGATAAAGCCTGTCGACCGTACTTTCCCCCGAAGCGGCAAGTGCGGCGATGACGAGAGAAGCCGATGCACGCAGGTCGGTCGCCATCACGTCGGCCCCTTCGAGCTCCTCGACGCCGTCGACCACCGCCGTGCGGCCGGCCACGTGAATCGAAGCGCCCAGGCGCGCGAGCTCGGGAACGTGCATGAATCGGTTCTCGAAGATCGTCTCCGTGATTTCCGAAACGCCCTGCGCGCGCGCGAGCACGGCCATGAACTGAGCCTGCATGTCGGTCGGGAACCCCGGATGCGGCGTCGTGCGGATCTTCACGGGCTTCGGGCGTCCGTTCATCTTCAGCCGGACCCAGTCCGGTCCCGTCTCCACGTCGGCGCCCATTTCGCGAAGCTTCAGAATGACGGCGTCGAGATCTCCGGGCACGCAGTGCGTCACGAGCACGTCGCCCTCGGTGGCTGCCGCCGCGCAGAGGAAGGACCCCGCCTCAATGCGGTCGGCGATGACGGCATGTTCAGCGCCGTGAAGGCGCTCCACGCCCTCGATCTTTATGGTGGAGGTGCCCGCGCCCGTGATCTTCGCGCCCATGGCGTTCAGGCAGTTGGCAAGATCCACCACTTCAGGTTCACGCGCGGCATTTTCAATGACAGTCGTGCCTTCGGCGAGCACCGCCGCCATCATCAGGTTTTCCGTGCCCGTCACGGTCACCATGTCGGTGGCGATGTGCGCGGCCTTGAGGCGGCCGGCCTTGGCCGTCACGTAGCCGTGCTCGATCTCGACGGCAGCGCCCAATGCCCGCAGCCCCTTGATGTGCTGATCCACCGGGCGGGCGCCGATGGCGCAGCCCCCGGGAAGACTCACGCGGGCGGAGCCGAAGCGCGCCGCAAGCGGGCAGAGCGTGAGGATCGACGCGCGCATCGTCTTCACGAGTTCGTAGGGCGCCTCCGTCGACGTGACGGCGCCCGCATTGAGTACAACGTCCGAGCCGGAGCGCTCGACCTTGACCCCCATGCCGCCGAGGAGCTTGAGCATCGTGCGCACGTCGGCGAGATCCGGCACGTTCTTGAGGCGCAGGTCTTCGGCCGTGAGAAGTGCTGCCGCGAGAATCGGCAGCGCGGCATTCTTCGCGCCTGAGACGCGTACTTCGCCGACCAGGCGGCGGGCGCCGCGGATTTTGAGCTTTTCCATTGATGGCTCCAGAAGCGGTTCAGCGGCCGGCGGCGTCTCTGCGCGGCAGGCCGAGCAGATCCGCCACGCCGTAGAGCTGCGCGAGATAGGCGAGCGCCGGCGGCATGTTGATGATTTTGAGGTCCGGCGCCTGACGGCGTCCGGAGAGGAGCACCGAGAGCAGCGAGCTGTCGCCGCCCTCGGCTTCCGAAAGATCCACTACGCGGTCGCCGGCCGCTACGGCCGCCATAAGCTCGCGCTTGAAGGCGGGTGCGTCGTCAAAGGAAAACGACTTCCACTGCGGCTTCACGCCCCGGCCTCCTTCTTTCCGATCTGCTTGGCGAGCTCTTCGCCCTTCTCATTGAAGAGCTTGATGAGCCCGTCGACGCCGTCCTGGCTCAGCACGGCGGCAAACTGCGAGCGGTAGTTCTCCACCATCCAGATGCCTTCGATGTTGACGTCCACGATCTTCCAGAGTTCGTCCTTGGCGCGGTAGATGCGGTAGTCGAGCGCAATGGGCTCGCTTCCCGCGCTCTTGAGGAGCGTGCGGATCACCATTTCGGGCTGAGGCTTCTTCACGCGGGTGGGACGAAGCTCGCACTTCTGATCCTTCACGGCGGCAAGCCCCCCCGAATAGACGCGCAGAAGAAGCGTTTCGAACCCTTCTTCAAGCGCTTTTTTCTGCTCGGCCGTCGCCGTGCGCCACTTCGGCCCCACCGTCATGCGAGTCATCATCGTGAAGTCGGTGGCGGGAAGCACGATCTCGTTCACAAGACGGCGCAGGCTTTCCACATCGCCCGATTTGAGCGCTTCGCTCGAGCGGATGCGATCGAGCACGGCGTTCGAGAGATCTACCACGAACGCAAAGGGATCGCCCTTCTGATCATAGGGAAGCGCCTCGGCGGCAAACGCCGTCGGAGCGAGAGGCGACAAGGCCGCAAGCGCGGCGCCGGTCAAAACGAAAGTTCTGCGCTGCATGAATTCTCTCCTTTATTCGTCATCGGTCGGCAGGGGCGTGAGCGTCTGAAGCTCTTCGGCCTCATCCGTCGCGGCGCCGTCGCGCACGTCGTTGGCGCGCATGGCGAGGTACGCGTCGCGCACCGCCGAATATTCGTCGACCGTCGACGCGCGGAACTCTTCGAGCTTGAGAAGCTGAGCGCGGCCGTCGACCAGAGCGACGGTGGTGACGCCCGCCGACCAGTACCATTCTTCATCCCAGAGTGCGTACGTGAGCGGATCGGCCGCAAACGACACGGGCCAACGCGTCCAGTCGCGCGCGGAGGAGGGACCGAGAATCGGGAGCACGACGTAGGGGCCGGACTCCACGCCCCAGACGCCGAGCGTTTGCCCGAAGTCCTCCGGATGGCGCTCAAGACCGATTTCGCCCGCTACGTCGAAAAGCCCCGCGATGCCGAAGGTCGAATTGACGAGAAAGCGCATGAGGCTCTCCACGCCGCGGTCGACCTTGCCCTGGAGCGTATTGTTGAGCGAGTTGCCCGGATCGCCCAAGTTGTTCATCGCATTGGTGACGCGGGTGCGCACCCATTCGGGCGTCCACTCGACGTAGGTTTCGGCTACAGGCCGGAACACCGCCGCATCGAGCGAGCTGTTGAAGGCGTAGATGTTGCGGTTGACGCGCTCATAGGGGTCTGCGGGATTCTCGCCCGCATTGGGCGGCACCTGCGCGCAGCCCGCGAGAAGCGAGGCGGCGGCAGTCGCGCACAGGGCGCTGATGATTTTCTTCTGCATGATTACTTCCCGCCGTCTTCGGCTTTGGAATAGAGAAATTGGCTGATGAGGTTCTCAAGCACCACGGCGCTCTGCGTGCGCCGGATCTTCGAGCCTTCCGCCAGATTGGCCTCATCGGCGCCGGCCTCAATGCCGACGTACTGCTCGCCGAGAAGCCCCGCCGTCAGAATCTTCGCCGAGCTGTCGTCCGGGAAGGGATAGCGGGCGTCCATGTCCATCACGACGCGGGCCTGAAAGGTCTCCGGGTCGAAGCTGATGGAACGCACGCGGCCGACCACGACGCCCGCGCTCTTGACGGCTGCGCGCGCCTTGAGGCCGCCGATGTTGTCGAAGTCCGCCGTCACGGCATAGGTCTTCTGCCCGAAGGTGAAGCTGCCCAGATTGGCCGCCTGCAGCGCCATGAAGAGCGCCGCAGCAAGGCCGAGCATGATGAAGAGGCCCACGGCCGCCTCGAGCTTTCGATTGTTCTGCATTTGCCTGTCCTTAAACCGTTGTGAACATCCAGGCCGTCATGATGAAGTCGAGCCCGAGAACGAGAAGTGAGGAAACAACGACCGTCGTCGTGGTCGCACGCGCCACGCCGTCGGGGGTCGGCCGCGAGGCCCAGCCCTGATAGAGCGCCACAAGCGTCACCGCAGCGCCGAAGACGACGCTCTTCACGAATCCGTTGAGGATGTCGGAAAAGACGTCGACTGCGCTCTCCATCTGCGACCAGAAGGCGCCGTTGTCGGTGCCGATGAGGAGCACGCCCACCATCCAGGCGCCGATGATGCCCACTGCCGAAAAGATGAGCGCGAGAAGCGGCATCGAGATGAAGCCGCTGATGAAGCGGGGCGCGAAGACGCGCCGGATGGGATCCACCCCCATCATCTCCATGGCGGCGAGCTGTTCGCCCGAGCGCATGAGGCCGATTTCAGCCGTGAGCGCCGTGCCGGCGCGGCCGGCAAAGAGGAGCGCCGTCACGACGGGACCGAGCTCGCGCACGAGAGAAAGCGCGACCAGGGTGCCGAGCGCTTCTTCGCTTCCGTAGGTGACGAGCACATAGTAGCCCTGGAGGCCGAGCACGAACCCCACGAAGAGCCCCGAGACGCCGATGATGAGGAGCGAATAGTTCCCGATGAAGTGGATCTGAGCGACGATCGACTGGAATCCCGCACCGCTCAGGCGCGAGAGCACGCGAGCGGAAAAGATGCCGAAGCGCCCCACGGAGGCGAGGATATCAAGCGCCCAGCGGCCGACTGCGGCGAGCCAATTGATCAGCATGCGCGTTCTCCTTCAAAGCCGAGGTCCGCTCTATAGTCGGGCGCCGGATACTGAAAGCGCACAGGACCGTCGGGCAGCCCGTCGATGAACTGCTTGACGAAGGGATCGGTCGAAGCGCGCAGCGCCGCAGGCGTTCCCTGCGCGGCCACCTTCGCCGAAGAGATCATGTAGACGTAGTCGGCGATCTCGAAGGTCTGAGCGACGTCGTGCGTCACCATGAGGGAAGTGGCCCCCAGCGCATCGTTGAGGCTGCGGATCAGCCGGGCCGTCACGCCCATCGAAATGGGGTCGAGCCCGGCAAAGGGCTCGTCGTAGAGAATGAGCGAGGGATCGAGCGCAATCGTGCGCGCGAGCGCCACGCGCCTTGCCATGCCGCCCGAGATTTCCGAAGGCATCAGGTGCGCCGCGCCCCGAAGCCCCACGGCGTCGAGCTTCATGAGGACGAGGTCCCGCACGGTCTCTTCGTCGAGCTTTGTCTGCTCGCGGATCGGAAAGGCCACGTTGTCGAAGACGGAGAGATCCGTGAAGAGCGCCCCGAACTGAAAAAGCATGCCCATGCGGCGGCGGAGCCGATAGAGCGCCTTCTGGTTGCCCGCGTCGACGAGCTCCCCGGCAATGCGGATCTCGCCCGCCTGAGGCGTCAGCAGCCCGCCGATCAGCTTGAGCAATGTCGTCTTGCCCATTCCCGAGCCGCCCATGATGGCGACGACTTGTCCCGACCCGAAGCGCAGCGACACGTCTTCGAGAATCGTGCGCCTGCCGTACCCGAAGGTGACGTTCTTAATGGAGAGAAAGTCCTTCATTGCTGCTCCTTTAAGCCTTCGCCGAGGAGCCTCGGAGAAGGCGCCCAGCGGGGCGCGCGGTCGGCGCCCAGGGCCTTGAGCGACTCGTCGCCCGGCGGAATCAATGTGAAGGTCGCTTCAATGTCCGGGTCGAGAAAGCACGGGCGCTTCTTCGCGAGGTCGATGAAGACCCACTCCGTCGCGCCCGCCATCACCGGGCTCCCATCGCGCAGAAGCGCATAGCGGCGCAGGCTCGCCGGGCCGCGCAGGCTCTGCACCCACGTGACCATCGTGAGCTCGTCGCCCTCGAACGTGGGCTGCAGGTATTCAATCCAATGCTCGCGCGCCACCCAGGAGCGGCCGCGGCTCTTGAGGGTGTCGTAGTCCCAGCCGAGAAGCGCCGCATGACGCGTCGCGGCGCCCTCCATCCACCGCAGATACTCGCGGTTGTTGACATGCCCCTGCACGTCGATCGAAGAGCTCGAGACAGTAAAGACTTCCGTGAAGATGCGGCGTTGATCCGTCATGGTCCAGTGCCTGAACGTACGTTCAATTTCTTGTGCGTAAAAAACCCCTCTGCGTCGCCGCTTGGGGGATCCGAATTCTGCATTGTACGTCAGCGGCCGGAATGACTTTTGATTTGCCTGAGGAAACTGCAAAAGCTTGTTGCCGCGCCGCACCTCGGAGAGCGTCTCGCGGCCAAATCGCATTTTTTATAATGCCCGCCAATTTATCCACTCTTTCCTCTTCGGGCGCAGAGGGCCCGCCTTGTGACTTCAGCACAGAAAAAAAGACCGTCCCGGCGCAAGGGCGGCGGACTCTGGAACGCCTTCAAGTGGCTCGTCGCCATCGGCGCCGCGGGGGCGCTCTCGGGCGTACTGCTCTTGGTCTTCGTCTTCGCCTACATCTATCAGCAGCTTCCCGCCATCGACGTTCTCACGGACTACCGCCCAAAGGTGCCGCTGCGCGTCTGGAGCGCCGAAGGCCGCCTCATCGGCGAATTCGGCGAGGAGCGCCGCGACTTCGTGCGCATCGCCGACGTGCCCAAGCACGTGAAGGACGCCATCCTCTGCGCAGAGGACGACGGCTTCTACGAACACCACGGCATCGAAGTGATGGGCATCGTGCGCGCGGCCATTGCGAACGTCCTCACGGGCCGAAGGGGTCAGGGGGGCTCGACCATCACGATGCAGGTGGCACGCAACTTCTTTCTCACCACCGAGCGCACCTATACCCGAAAGCTCTATGAGATCGCGATGTCCTTCAAGATCGAAAACGAGCTCACGAAAGATCAGATTCTCGAGATCTACATGAATCAGATCTATCTCGGACAGCGCGCGTACGGCTTTGAAGCCGCATCGAAGACCTACTTCGGACGATCGCTCTCGGAAATCTCCGTGGGTGAAGCCGCCACCATCGCGGGCCTGCCCGTGGCGCCCTCAGCCTACAACCCGATCGTCAATCCGACGCGCGCGACCATGCGCCGCAACTACGTGCTGCGCCGCATGTACGACCTCGGGCGCATCGACGAGCTCACCTATCAGACGGAAAAATCGCTCCCGATGGAAGTGCGTCGCATGGTCGAGCAGAACAAATTGAAGGACGAGCGCGCGGACTCCGACGCCGTGGCCGCCCACTATGCGGCGGAGCTCGCCCGCATGTTGGTCTACGACATCTTCGGCAACGAAACCTACTCCCGCGGCCTGAACGTCTATACGACGATCCGCATGGACAAGCAGCGCGCTGCGCTCGACGCCGTGCGCCGGCAGCTCATCACCTACGACAGGCGCTACGGCTACCGGGGGCCAGAGGACCAGATCGAGCTCGGCTCCGCGGCCGACCGTCCGAAGGCCATCCGCCGCGCGCTCTCCGCCACGGCCTCTTCGCCCTTCATGCGTCCGGCCGTCGTGCTCGAAGCGAGCCCCAAGAAAATCGTAGCCGCCATCTCTCCCAACGAGTCCGTGGAGCTCGACGCCGAAAGCCTCAAGTTCGGCCGGCGCCATCTGGCCGCAAAGCCCGCCGCAGGGGTCGATCCGATCAAGGCCGGCTCCGTCATCCGCGTGATGCATCCGCTTACGGGCAAGGACGCCGACAAGAAGTGGACGCTCGCGCAGGTGCCTAAGGTCGAGACCGCTTTCGTGTCCGCGAACTTCATGACGGGCGCCGTTGAGGCGCTCGTCGGCGGGTTCGACTTCAACCTCAACATGTTCAACCACGTCACGATGGCGTGGCGCCAGCCGGGCTCGGCCTTCAAGCCCTTCATCTATTCGGCCGCGCTCGACAGGGGCTTCACCGCCACGACCATCGTGAACGACGCGCCGATCATGATCGACCCCAAGCTCACGGGCAACAAGCTCTGGGAGCCGAAGAACTACGACGGCAAATTTGCCGGTCCCATGCCGCTCTACCGTGCGCTCGAGCAGTCGAAGAACCTTGTCTCCATCCGCATCCTGCAGTCCATCACGCCGGCCTATGCGCAGCAGTACATCGCGCGCTTCGGCTTCGCGCCCAAGGACCATCCGGCCAATCTTCCGATGGCGCTCGGCGCCGGCAGCGTCACGCCCTGGCAGATGCTCGCGGGCTACATGGTCTTCGCCAACGGCGGCTACCGCGTGCAGCCCTACCTCATTGACCGCGTGACCGACGCCGAGGGCGCCACGCTCATGCAGGCGACGAACCGCACAGCGGGCGACCCCTCGATCCGGGCGATCGACGAGCGCAATGCCTTCGTGATGACGAGTCTGCTGCAGCGCGTGGCCGAATACGGCACGGCCCGCCGCGCTGTGCGCGAGCTCAAGCGCCACGACATCGCCGGCAAGACGGGCACCACGAACGACAGCCAGGACGCCTGGTTCTGCGGGTTCGCCGGCAGCACCGCCGCCGTCGGCTGGATGGGCTACGATACGCCGAAGCCCCTCGGATCGCGCGAAACCGGCGGCGGCCTGATGCTTCCCGTCTGGGTCGACTTCATGAGAACTGCCCTGAAGGATGTGCCCGAAACCGTGCGCGTGCAGCCCGAATCCGTCGTCGAGCGCGATGGGTTCTACTTCTACCGCGACCCCGTGCAGGGTGGGCCGGACGGCGCGGAGCCGCCCCCTGAATCCGCTGCTCGCGATCTCGTGCGCGATCAGATCTTCTGAAAACTTGCGCCGCCTCAGCGTGCATAAGCAGAACGCCCCGGAAATCCGGGGCGTTCTGCTTTGTGCTTCCGAGCGGCGCGAAGACCGCGCCGATACAATGAACCGCAGGCCTTCAGCGGGTGAGAAGCGCCTCCACCGCGCGGCGCGCCGACGCTTCGAGCGTGAGGCCGTCGCGGGGATTGATCCACCCTTCTTCGGTGGGCGCGAAATGCATGCCGCCCAAGTGCGACGCAAGCCAGATCTCCTGCATCGGCGTCTGGATGTTGACCACGACCTGAGCGCCGCTTTCGAGTTCGATCGTCAGGACGTTGCCGCTTCGCGTGCAGTCGGCGTCGTCGTACTCGTCCTCAATCAAGTCCTGCAGACGGCGCATTTCAGCCTCCGCCTGCTCCAAAAACTCCGTTTCCGTCATTGACAGCTTCACCATGATTCCCACTCACTTGAAGTCCCGCCGAACTGCCGGCGGACAGCGGTCCGTCCGCGCAAAAGCGGTCCGGATGGCCGCGCTTGCCGCGGCGGCAGTGCAGATTATGCTCGCGCTTTCGGGCTGCGGCCTCAAGGGCGACCTCTACATGCCCGGAGACGAGCCTCAGGCCCAGCACCAGACCTCGACGGAGGCCGCACGATGAACGCCCGCAGCAAGCGCGCCGATTCGCTCTCGGACGGCACGGGCTTTCACCGCACGGCTCAAGGAGAGCTCCGCTGCGAAGAGGCCTCCCTCATCGACATTGCGCGCCGATGGGGAACGCCCGTCTACGTCTATTCGCGCGCTGCCATTGAAGAGCGTTGGAACGCCTATGAGGCTGCCTTCGGAGATGAGCCTCATCAGATCTGCTACGCCGTGAAGGCCGCCTCCACCAGGGGCATTCTCGAAGTGCTCGCCCGGTTGGGCGCCGGCTTCGACTGCGTGAGCGGCGGCGAAATTCTGCGCGCGCTCGCGGCCGGCGGCGACCCGAAGAAGATCGTCTTTTCGGGCGTCGCCAAGACGCCTGCGGACATCGCGCTTGCCCTCAAGGCGGGCATCAAGTGCTTCAACATTGAAAGCCCTGCAGAGCTCGACCGCATTGCGGCCGCCGCCAGGAAGTTGGGCGTCACGGCGCACGTCTCCGTGCGCGTCAATCCGAACATCGACGCTCATGTCGACCATCATGTGGCGACGGGTTTGGGCGACAGTAAGTTCGGCGTGAAGCTCTCCGACGTCGTCGCCCTCTACAAGAAGGCTGCGGCCATTGATGAAGTAGAGGTCGAAGGCATCTCCTGCCACATCGGCAGCCTCGTTGAATCCACGGCGCCCTATCTCGCAGAAATCGACGTGCTCTCTGAATTCGCCAATGAGCTCTTTGATCTCGGCATCGTGCTCAAGCACTTCGACATCGGCGGCGGCGCGGGCGTTGCCTACCGCCCCGGCGAGCAGCCGCTCGAACCCGCTGAGCTCATTCCCGCTGCGGTAAGCCGCATCCGCTCGTCGGTCAAGGTTCCCGGCATCGAGATTCTCGTCGAACCCGGGCGCTCCATCATCGCACAGGCCGGCATTCTCCTCACGCGCGTCGAGTATCTGAAGTCCGGACTCTTCGACCAGAACTACTGCATCGTCGACGCCTCGATGACCGAACTCGTGCGTCCCGCCATGTACGGCAGCCACCACGAGATCGAGCCCGTCGCGCCCAATGCAGAAGCCCAAACCGAGCTTCTCAACATTGTGGGCGGCGTGTGCGAATCTTCCGACTGGCTCGGACACGACCGCGAGCTTGCCGTTGCTCCGGGAGATCTCCTCGCCGTGCGCACGGCCGGCGCCTACGGCATGTCCATGGCCTCCACCTACAATTCCCGACCGCTGCCGATGGAAGTGCTCGTGGACGGTTCTGAAGTCCTGCCGCTTCGCCGCCCGATGACGGCGCTCGACCTGATCGCCGACGAGTGCAGCCTCGGCATTGCAGAAGCTCCTGTTCCCTTCGAAGAAGTCTGCAGGCTCTTCAAGGACGCGCAGGCCTGCGGAAAATCGTCGGACGCCGCGGGCAACCCCTGAGGTCTCTGATGTAGAATGCCTCAACGCCGGATTCCTAGAAAGGAATGCGGCGTTTTTTGTGCCCGCAGCAAATGCGAGGACAGTCACCCCCTTTTGAGGTTCCGCGATCATGCATATCGAAAACACCCTCCGACTCGACTTCAAGGACGTGCTCATCCGCCCGAAGCGCTCGACGCTCACAAGCCGCAGCGAAGTGGACATCTCGCGCGAATTCAAGTTCCGCCATTCTCCCGTCCGCTACAAAGCAGTTCCGATCATTGCGGCCAACATGGACACGACGGGCACCTTCGAGATGGCCCGCGCGCTCGGCCGCCATGGTCTTTCAACGGCACTCTGCAAGCACTATTCCGTCGATGAGTACGTGAAGTTCTTCACCGAGCTCGAAGAAAAGCACACGGCCTTCTACTCGCTCGGCATCACGGAGGCCGACTGGGAGAAGTTCCAGACGGTGAAGAGCAAGTGCCCGAAGGACGCCATCCAGTATCTCTGCATCGACGTCGCCAACGGCTACACCGAAACCTTCGTCTCCTTCGTGAAGAAGACCCGCGAAGCCTGCCCCGACGCCGTCATCATGGCGGGCAACGTGGTGACGGGCGACATGACTGAAGAGCTCGTGCTCGCCGGCGCCGACATCGTCAAGGTCGGCATCGGCCCGGGTTCGGTCTGCACGACCCGCAAGATGACGGGCGTGGGCTATCCGCAGCTTTCCGCCATCATCGAATGCGCCGATGCCGCTCACGGCCTCTCGGGCCGCATCTGCGCCGACGGCGGCTGCACGGTGCCGGGCGACATCGCCAAGGCCTTCGGCGGCGGTGCCGACTTCGTGATGCTTGGCGGCATGCTCGCCGGCCATGATGAATCTGCGGGCGAACTCGTTGAAATCGACGGCAAGACCTATAAGCGCTTCTACGGCATGAGCAGCAAGGACGCCATGGACAAGTACGCGGGCGGCGTCGCCAAGTACCGCGCCGCGGAAGGCAAGTCGGTCCTCATCCCGCACCGCGGCCCGGTTGAGGCCACCGTGCAGAGCATCCTCGGCGGCGTGCGTTCTGCCTGCACCTACGTAGGCGCCCGCCGCCTCAAGGAGCTCACGATGCGCACTACCTTCATCCGCTGCTCGATGCAGACGAACGATATCTACGGCCAGTCGCTCTGAAGCAGCGCTCTGCAGCGCTGAGTGACGCCGGCCGCCGGGAGCTTCTCGGCGGCCGTTTTGTTTGACGGTTCATGCCGCAGTAAGAAGCCGCATCTAAGATAATTACGGCTTTTCATTCACTTCTGAGCAGGAAACCGTGAGCCTCTTTGATTCCGCCCGCTTTCAGATCTCCGCCGCGAAGCTCTCCGGGCTTCCCACGGAGCTCGAGCCTGAAATCGCCTTTGCCGGCCGCTCCAATGCGGGCAAGTCGACCACCATCAACGTGCTGACGCGCAAGACGCGCCTCGCCTTCGCCTCCAAGACGCCGGGCCGCACGCAGCTCGTCAACTTCTTCGAGCTCTCCAAAAAGACCGGTAGCGGCCGCGACCGCGAAGTCGTCGGCCGCCTGGTGGATCTTCCCGGCTACGGTTTTGCAAAGGCCAACGAATCCGTGCGCGGCTCCTGGTCCGATCTGGTGGGCGGCTACATTGCCGGCCGCCGTCAGCTTCGCGGCCTCGTCATCGTGATGGATTCCCGCCGCCCCTTCATGCCGACCGACGAGTGGCTCATCGAATTCATGAAGCAGCGCCCGGAAGTGAAGATGCTCTGGCTCCTCAACAAATGCGACCAGATCAAGACGCAGGAGAGGCGCACGACGCTGCGCGCCGTTGAGAAGCGTGCCGCGGAATTCGGCGGCCGCGTCACCGTGCAGTTCTTCTCCGGCCTGAAGCGCGAAGGCGTCGACGAGCTCGCGAAGACTCTCGAATCCTGGCTTCTGCCCGACGAGACGCCGGCAGAACAATCGCAGCCCGCAGCTCAGGCGCCCGAAAAGCAGTAACCTTTTCCTTGCGGCCGGCCGACAAACCGGCCCGCTCTCAAATTCTCCAAAGGACAATTAGAAATGCAGACCCTTGGTGCCTACCCCATGGTGCGCATGCGCCGCATGCGCCACGACGACTTCTCCCGCCGCCTGATGCGCGAGAACGTGGTTACCCCGAACGACCTGATCCTTCCGGTCTTCGTGATGGAAGGCACGGCCCGACGCGAACCCGTGCCGAGCATGCCCGGCGTCGACCGTCTGACGATCGATGAGCTCCTCAAGGTGGCTGGCGAGTGCGTCGAGCTCGGCATCCCAATGATCGCACTCTTCCCGCACATCGAAGACGCCCTCAAGACGCCCGACGGCCGTGAAGCCGCCAACCCCGACGGCCTGATTCCCCGCGCCGTGAAGGCCCTGAAGGCCGCCTACCCGCAGCTCGGCGTCATGTGCGACGTCGCGCTCGACCCCTACACCACGCACGGCCAGGACGGCCTCATCGACGAGACGGGCTACATCCTCAACGACGAAACGATTGAAATGCTCGTCCGCCAGGTGATGGCTCAGGCCAAGGCTGGCGCCGACGTCGTCGCCCCGTCCGACATGATGGACGGCCGCATCGGCATCATCCGCAAGGCGCTCGAGGATGAAGGCCTCATCCACACGCGCATCATGGCCTACTCGGCCAAGTACGCCTCTTCGTACTACGGCCCCTTCCGCGACGCCGTGGGCTCCGCTTCGAACCTCGGCCGCTCCAACAAGGCCGTCTATCAGCAGGATCCGGCCAACGGCAATGAAGCCCTCTGGGAAGTCGGCCTTGACCTCGCTGAAGGCGCCGACATGGTGATGGTGAAGCCGGGGGTACCCTACCTCGACGTGCTCTGGCGCGTGAAGCAGGAGTTCGGCGCTGCGACCTTCGCCTATCACGTGTCGGGCGAATACGCGATGATCAAGTTCGCCGCTGCTGCCGGTGCCATCGACGAAAAGAAGATCACCTTCGAAACGATGGTCTGCTTCAAGCGCGCCGGCGCCGACGGCATCCTCACCTACTGCGCGCTTGACGTCGCTCGTTGGATCAAGGAAGGCTACAACTACTAATTGAGAACTGCTCGAGAGAATCCGCAGCACTCAAAACAGTTGAGAAAGCCCGCCTCCTCTTCAGGACGGCGGGCTTTTCTATCGATCAGAATGAATCCTTGAAGCGACGCAGCTCGCGACCTTCCTTCTTGGTGGGACGGCCCTTGCGGCCGGTGGAGGGCTCGAACGCAATCTTCGCAGCCGCTGCCCGAGCTTCGCGGGCAATGCGGCTTTCTTCTGTTTCTCGGTAGAGCGTCTGAGCGACCGGAGCTGGTCCCCGCGTGTTGGAGAGCGCCTCCACGTACACCTTGAAGACCTCCTCGCCTCTCCTAATTTCGAGCAGGTCGCCGAGCCGAACCGAGCGCGAGGGCTTGGCGCGGGCGCCCCCTACCAAAACTCGCCCGAGAGACACTTCTTCCTGAGCAGCCGAGCGCGTCTTGAAGAAGCGGGCTGCCCAAAGCCATTTGTCGATCCGCATTTCGTCCATGGTCAACCTCCGCACAGAGCATCGCGCGGTCAAGCGCATATGAAAAGACCCGCTGCCGGACAAAGCCGTTCAACGGGTCTTTCGTGCAAGTTTCTCAGAGACTGCCGTAGAGCCCCTGCGAATTGCAGAAATTATTCAGCCTTGGCTTCTTCAGCGGCCGGAGCGGCGACTTCTTCAACCGCGGCGGCGTGCTCGACGAGTTCCATGAAGGCCATCGGAGCGTTGTCGCCAACGCGGAAGCCCATCTTCAGGATGCGGGTGTAGCCGCCCTGACGGTTGGCAAAGCGCGGGCCGACCACGTTGAAGAGCTTGACGACGACGTCGCGGTCGCGCAGGCGGTTGAAGGCGAGGCGCTTGTTGGCAACGGTCGGTTCCTTGGCGAGCGTGATCAGGGGCTCGACGACGCGGCGGAGTTCCTTGGCCTTCGGAAGGGTCGTGCGGATGGCTTCGTGCGTGATGAGCGAGCAGGCCATGTTGCGGAGCATGGCGGCGCGGTGGGCCGAGGTGCGGTTGAGCTTGCGGTAGCCGGAGTGGTGACGCATTTTCTTTATTCCTTGAATCTATGAAGTTTTGCGCAGTGCCCGAGAAGGCGCTGCGGCTGCCAGGACCCTCCCCGTCATCTTCTATCTTCATCTGAATGAAGCGGTCGGGTGGGAGCCCAAGCGAAAGGCGCGATTCTAGTGCATCGCGCCTTTCTGTTCAAGCGTTACGCCTGAAATTCATGAACCTTAGCGTTCCGTGCTGATGCCGGCGGGCGGCCAGTTCTCGAGCTTGCTGCCGAGCGTGAGGCCGTGGGCAGCGAGCACTTCCTTGATTTCATTCAAGGACTTGCGGCCGAGGTTCGGCGTCTTGAGCAGTTCGTTTTCGGTGCGCTGGATGAGATCGCCGATGAAGTAGATGGCTTCGGCCTTCAGGCAGTTGGCGGAGCGGACCGTGAGTTCAAGATCGTCGACCGGACGCAGCAGGATCGGATCGAGCGGCGGCGGGTTGTTCGAAGCATCGTCGGCCTTGGTGCCGTCGAGACCCTGTTCCGGATGAATCGCGCCGAAGACGGCGAGCTGATCCTGGAGAATGCGCACGGATTCGCGCAGCGCTTCTTCAGGACCGATGGCGCCGTTGGTTTCGATCGTCATCTCGAGCTTGTCGAGGTCGGTGCGCTGAGCAACGCGGGCAGCCATCACCTGGTAGGCCACGCGCAGAATAGGCGAGAAGGACGCATCCATGATGATGCGGCCGATCGTGGACTTCGAGTAGTCGTCGCGGAAGGCGCGGACGTCGCCGGGCTGATAGCCGCGGCCCTTCTCGATCTTGACCTGCATTTCGAGGCGGCCGCCCGAGAGGTGGGCGATGACGTGGTCCGGATTGAGAACCGTGACGTCGTGCGGCAGATCGAAGTCGGCGGCAGTGACGACGCCTTCGCCGTCCTTGCGGAGCATGATCGTGACTTCATCGCGCTTTTCGAGCTTGAAGACGACGCCCTTCAGGTTGAGAAGGATGTCGACCACGTCTTCGAGAACGCCGTCAATCTGGGAGTATTCGTGGACGATGCCCGTGATCTGAGCTTCCGTCGGGGCGAAGCCGACCATGGAGGAAAGCAGAATGCGGCGCAGGGCGTTGCCGAGCGTGTGGCCGTAGCCGCGCTCAAACGGTTCGAGCGTAATGACGGCGCGGTTGGGGTTGCTTTCGTCGACAGCGACGTCGACGCTGGTGGGCTTCAGGAGAGCGGTATTAGCCATCTCTGGTTTTTCCTTTATGTTCAATACCCTCGGCTCGTTACACCGATAAGGCTGAAAAGGCGGGATGCGGGCCGCAGAAGGGCCCGAACCAATGCATTTTAATTGCATTGAGAAGACGCTCGGTTGAAAAGCGCCTTCTCAATGCATCCTCGCAGGCGCAAGGATGAGAAAACGCGACTGCCCGAAGGCAATCGCGTTCCGTCGTGTGGGATCGATCTTTTTCGACCCTCGGCAGGCACCAAAGGCACCTGCCGGAGGATTCTCCCAGATCAGCGGGAGTAGCGTTCAATAATGAGCGCTTCGTTGATTTCCGGGGCGACTTCGTCGCGGGCCGGAGCGTTCTTGAAGGTGCCGGTGAACTTCTTGGCGTCCACTTCCACCCAAGCCGGGAAGCCGTTCTGCTGCGCGAGCTCGAGAGCTTCGGCGATGCGAACCTGCTTCTGGGCCTTTTCGCGGATGGCGATCACATCGCCGGCGCGAACGGAGTAGGAAGGAATGTTCACCTTGCGGCCGTTCACCTCAATGGCGCCGTGGCTGACGAGCTGGCGGGCTTCCGCGCGCGTCGAGCCGAAGCCCATGCGGTAGACGACGTTGTCAAGGCGGCTCTCGAGGAGCTGCAGGAGCTTTTCGCCAGTGTTGCCGCGGAGGCGGGAAGCCTCAGCAAAATAGCGGCGGAACTGACGTTCGAGAACGCCGTACATGCGCTTGGCCTTCTGCGTTTCACGCATCTGGTTGCCATAGTCGGACATGCGGGCTCCGGAAATCTTGCCGTGCTGGCCCGGCTTGGAGCCGACGTCCTTGACTTTGGACTCAAACGAACGACGGGCGCTCTTCAGATTCAGATCAATGCCTTCGCGGCGCGAAAGCTTGAGCTTGGGACCGAGATATCGTGCCATTTAAAAATGCCTCTCTTATCCTGTAGGACTCCCTACATTCAGTCCGCTCTGCCTCAGCATGCAGTTGCGGACGCGGGATTCAACAGAATGAAAAATTCTGGAGTGTTAGACGCGGCGACGCTTGGAGGGACGAACGCCGTTGTGCGGGATCGGGGTCACGTCCTGGATGGAGGTGACGCGGATGCCGAGCGCGTTGAGCGCACGCACGGAGGATTCGCGGCCAGGACCGGGGCCCCAGATGCGAACTTCAACGTTCTTCAGACCATGTTCGAGCGCGATCTTGCCGGCGACGTCGGCCGCAACCTGAGCGGCGAACGGGGTCGACTTGCGCGAGCCCTTGAAGCCCTGCGCACCCGACGACGAAGCAGCGATGGCGTTGCCCTGACGGTCGGTGATGGTGATGATCGTGTTGTTGAACGACGCGTGAACGTGGGCGATGCCCTCGGTCACAACCTTGCGGATCTTCTTACGACCGCGGGCGGAAGCGTTCTTAGAATTGCCAGCCATGGTTTACCTTCTTACTTCTTAAGCGTGACGCCAACCTTACGCGGGCCCTTGCGGGTGCGAGCGTTGGTGCGGGTACGCTGACCACGGCAGGGCAGACCGCGACGATGACGCATGCCGCGATAGGTGCCGAGGTCGATCAAGCGCTTGATCGAGAGTTGAACTTCACGACGAAGATCGCCTTCGACAGTGAACTTCGAGACGGCATCACGGATGCGTTCGAGTTCGGCGTCGGTAAGGTCCTGGACCTTCTTCGTGCAGGGGATGCCGCACTGTTCGAGAATCAAGCGGCTGCGCGAACGGCCGATGCCATAGATGGCGGTGAGACCGATTTCGGCGTGCTGCTGCGGCGGAATGTTGATACCGGCGATACGAGCCATTGTGTTACCTCTTTAGCCTTGACGCTGCTTGTGACGCGGGTCGCTGCAGATCACGCGGACAACGCCCTTGCGCTTGATGATCTTGCAGTTGCGGCACATTTTCTTAATGGAAGCTCTAACCTTCATTTAAATGTCTCCACAAGCTGATGAGCTTGGAAATTTCGATGCCCACACGGCAGAAACGTCGAATAATACTCAACAAATTTCTTTTGTGCAACTCAACTAGGCCATGAATTTACACGGAACCGCCTGGGAAGGGGAAACGCAAGTCCATACATGCCAAAGGGCGGCCAGAAGGCCGCCCTTTGAACATTGTCTGACTTGACTTGCCTGACGGAAGATTTACTTCCGAGTCAGACCGCGGAAACTCGTCTTCCGCAGCAGATTTTCGTACTGATGGCTCATCATGTAGGCCTGAACCTGGCTCATGAAGTCCATCGTCACAACCACAACGATCAGCAGGGAAGTGCCGCCGAAGTAGAAAGGAACGTTGAACCGCAGGTTGAGGAATTCAGGCACCAAGCAGACGAACACCAGATACAAAGCGCCGCCGAGCGTGAGGCGCAGAAGCACGCGGTCGATGTAGCGCGCCGTCTGTTCACCCGGACGGATGCCCGGAATGAACGCACCGCTCTTCTTGAGGTTCTCAGCCGTTTCCTTCGGGTTGAAGACCAACGCCGTGTAGAAGTAGGCGAAGAAGATGATCAGAGCAGCATAAAGCAGCGTGTACAGCGGCTGGCCCGGAGAAAGCGCGGCAGCAAGGTCGCGGATCCAACGGGTGGAGTCGCCGGAGGTGAACCAACCAGCGAGCGTGGCCGGGAACAGAATCAGAGACGAAGCAAAGATCGGGGGAATAACACCCGACATGTTCATCTTCAGGGGCAGATACGAGCTCTGGCCGCCGTAGATTCGATTGCCGATCTGACGCTTGGCGTAATTGACCGTGATGCGGCGCTGGCCGCGTTCAACGAAGACGCAGAACGCAGTGACGCCGAGAACGATGGCAATCACGAAGATCGCCGCAAGAGGGCTGATGGCGCCGGTCGACACGAGCTGGAACAAGCCGCTCGCACCGTTGGGAAGCCCCGCCACAATACCTGCGAAGATGATGATCGAGATGCCGTTGCCGAGACCACGCTCGGTAATCTGCTCGCCCAGCCACATCAGGAACATCGTTCCGGTAAGGAGCGACACCGTCGTGGTGATGCGGAAGAGGAACCCGGGATCGAGCACGAGCCCGGGCTGCGTTTCGAGCGCAACGGCGATGCCAAAGCCTTGGAAAAGACCAAGCGCAAGCGTCCCGTAGCGGGTGTACTGCGTGATCTTTCTGCGGCCCTGTTCGCCCTCTTTGCGGATCGCCTCAAGCGACGGGAGCACGTACGACAGCATCTGAAAAATAATCGATGCTGAAATGTACGGCATGATCCCGAGCGCAAAGACGGAGAAGCGCGAGAGGGCGCCGCCGGAGAACATGTTGAACAGCCCGAGAATGCCGCCCTGCTGCTGATTGAACAGCTGGCTGAGCATATCGGGATCAATACCCGGAACCGGCACGTGAGCGCCGATGCGGTAGACAACGAGTGCGAGCGCCAGGAAGATCAGGCGACCCTTAAGGTCGCCGTACTTGCTGAGGCCGGACTGCTGCTTTGAGCTGGGGCTGGTCGCCACGTCCTATCCTCTTTGAAGTAAGTTTGTCTCTTACTCGGCGATGGAGCCGCCGGCAGCCTCGATGGCAGCGCGGGCGCCCTTCGTAACGCCGAGACCACGGACCGTCACCTTGCGGGTGATGGAGCCGGAGAGGATCACGCGAGCGTTCTGGGCGAGAGTGGAGACGACGCCGGCGCCCTTGAGGACGGCGAGATCGACTTCATCAAAGCCGAGACGTTCGAGATCCGAGAGACGGACCACTTCAACGAACTTGCGGGAGAGGGACGTAAAGCCGCGCTTCGGGAGGCGGCGATACATCGGCATCTGGCCGCCTTCAAAACCGACCTTGTGGAAGCCGCCGGCACGCGACTTCTGGCCCTTGTGACCGCGACCCGCGGTCTTGCCCCAACCGCTGCCCACGCCGCGGCCGACGCGGTGGTGAGCGTGCTTCGAGCCCTCAGCGGGCTGGATGGTATTCAAACGCATTTGGGTCATCCTTGGATCATTCGACGCGCACGAGGTACGCGACCTTGTTGATCATGCCGCGGACGGCGGGCGTGTCTTCGAGCTCGCGCGTCTGACGGATCTTCTTGAGACCAAGGCCGAGAACGGTGGCGCGGTGATCCGCGTTCGTGCCGATCGGGCTCTTGACCAGAGTGACCTTGATGGTCTTCTTTTCGGACATGTCTAGGTCTCCGGATTAGCCGAGGAGCTCTTCGACCGACTTGCCGCGCTTGGCGGCGATTTCAGCCGGGCTGCGCAGGTTGTCGAGCGCGTTGAGCGTCGCACGGACCAGGTTGTACGGGTTGGTCGAGCCGTAGGCCTTCGCAACGACGTTGCGGATGCCGACAGCGTCGCACACGGCGCGCATCGGGCCGCCGGCGATGACGCCGGTGCCTTCCGGAGCCGGCATCATGATCACGCGGGAAGCGCCGTGACGGCCTTCGACAGCGTGGTGCAGCGTGCCGTTCTTGAGCGGGACGCGCTTCATCGAGTGACGAGCACGTTCCATCGCCTTGGAGACGGACTGCGGCACTTCACGGGACTTGCCCGTGCCCATGCCGATGGAGCCGTCGCCGTCGCCCACGACCGTGAGCGCCGCGAAGGCGAGAATGCGGCCGCCCTTAACGACCTTGGTGACGCGGTTGACCGCGATCATCTTTTCACGCAGGCCGTCGTCCAGTTCTTCGACCGCGTTTTTAGCTTGAACCTTAGCCATTTGCCAGCCCCTGCTTAGAACTTGAGGCCGGCTTCGCGCGCAGCTTCAGCAAGCGCGGCGACACGGCCGTGGAAACGGTAGCCCGAACGGTCGAAGGCGCAGGTTTCAATACCAGCGGCCTTCGCCTTTTCGGCGATGCGAGCACCAACGATCTTGGCAGCAGCGACATTGCCGCCGCGGCCGGAAACCGTCGCGAGCTGAGCGCGGACTTCGGGTTCGATCGTGGAGGCGGAGACCAGCGTACGGCCGTTGTCGGCCGAGATGATGCTGGCGTAGATGTGCAGGTTGGTACGATGGACCGTCAGGCGATCGACCTTCTGCAGCAGAATGCGGGCGCGCGTGGCGCGGGCGCGACGCAGGCGGCTTTGTTTCTTGTTGATCATCTTCTAACGTCCGAATTACTTCTTCTTGGTTTCCTTGATCACGACGTGCTCGTTCGCATAGCGGACGCCCTTGCCCTTGTAGGGTTCGGGTTCGCGGTACGCGCGGATTTCAGCAGCCGTCTGACCAACCTTCTGCTTGTCGGCACCCTTGATGACGATTTCCGTCTGGCTCGGCGTTTCAACCTTGATGCCAGCGGGCATCTGGTGCACCACGGGGTGCGAGAAGCCGAGCTGAAGGTTGAGCTTGTCGCCCTGAGCCTGAGCGCGGAAGCCCACGCCCACGAGGGTAAGACGCTTTTCGAAGCCGACGGAGCAGCCCTTGACCATGTCGTTGACGAGGGCGCGCATCGTGCCAACGTTCATGTTGGCTTCGCGGCTTTCGTCGACCTGGGCAAAGTGCAGGTGACCGTTTTCTTCGGTGACCTTCACGAGCGGAAGGATGTGCATCTTCACTTCACCGATCGGGCCCTTGGCGGTCACGTCGGATTCAGTGATGGCGACCGTCACGCCCTTGGCGATGGTCACGGGAATCTTAGCAATACGACTCATTTGACACTCCTAGGGTTAGGCGACGTAGCAGATAACTTCGCCGCCGACGCCGGCAGCGCGGGCAGCGCGGTCGGTCATCACGCCCTTCGGGGTCGAAACGATCGCGATGCCGAGACCGTTCATCACCTGGGGGATGCTGTCGTGGTTCTTGTAGATGCGGAGGCCCGGACGGGAAACGCGCTCGAGGCGTTCGATCACGGGACGGCCGGCATAGTACTTGAGCGTAACGTTGAGCTCAGGCTTGCCGTTGTTCGCCGCAACTTCGTAATTTTCAATGTAGCCTTCGTCCTTAAGGACCTTGGCGATGGCGACCTTCAACTTGGAGGAAGGCATGACCACCGCGGCCTTGTCGACCATCTGACCGTTGCGGATGCGGGTCAGCATGTCGGCGATCGGATCACTCATACTCATTTCGCAATCTCCTCGCTTACCAGCTGGCCTTCTGGAGGCCGGGGATGTCACCGCGCATGGCGGCGTCACGGATCATTTCGCGGCAGAGACCGAACTTACGGAAATTGCCACGGGGACGGCCGGTGATCGCGCAGCGGTTGCGCAGACGGACCGGGCTAGCGTTGCGCGGCAGCTTTTCGAGCTGGGCGCGGGCGTCCAAACGTTCATCCATCGAGCGGGTAGCGTCGTTGATGATGGCCTTGAGGGCGGCGCGCTTGGCCGCGAACTTGGCGACCGTCGCGCGGCGCTTGGCTTCGCGGTTAATAAGAGCAAGTTTTGCCATTTTGCGTCAACCTCAGTTGCGGAACGGGAAGCTGAAGCCGGCGAGGAGCGCCTTGGCTTCTTCGTCGGTCTTCGCCGTCGTGGTAATCGAAATGTTCATCCCTCGGATCGAGTCGATCTTGTCGTATTCGATTTCCGGGAAGATGATCTGTTCCTTCAAACCGATGTTGTAGTTGCCGCGGCCGTCGAAAGCGCGGCCGGAAACACCGCGGAAGTCGCGAACGCGCGGAAAGGCGATCGTGACGAGACGGTCGAGGAAGTCGTACATGCGTTCGCCGCGGAGGGTCACCATGCAGCCGATGGCCTGGTTTTCGCGAATCTTGAAGTTCGCGATGGCCTTGCGGGTATGGGTGACGACGGGCTTCTGACCAGCGATCTTGGTCATGTCGCCGACGGCGTACTCAATGAACTTCTTGTCGTTGACGGCTTCACCAACGCCCATATTGAGCGTGATCTTGGTGATGCGCGGAACCTGCATGACCGTCTTGTAGCCGAACTTCTTCATCAGTTCGGGAACAATGGTGTCGTGATAAAGGGAGCTGAAACGCGACATGGTCACCCTCATTCGGCCTTGGCACCGACCACGGCGCCGTTGGACTTGAACACGCGAACCTTCTTGCCGTCGACTTCCTTGAAGCCAACGCGTTCGCCCTTGCCCGTTTCCGGGTTGACCAGCATGACGTTGCTCTGATCGATCGGGAGGGTCTTGTCGATGAGGCCGCCCTCGATGCCGAGAGCAGGATTCGGACGAACGGCCTTCTTCACGACATTGACGCCTTCCACGATAACGTGGCGTTCGTCAACGCGAGCAAGAACCGTGCCCTTGGTGCCGCGGTCGCGGCCGGCGATGACCACAACCTGGTCGCCCTTGATGATGCGCTGCATTTCTTCTCCTCGATTAGATCACTTCAGGAGCGAGCGACACGATCTTCATGAACTGTTCCGTACGGAGTTCACGCGTCACCGGCCCGAAGATACGGGTGCCGATCGGCTCGAGCTTGTTGTTGAGGAGGACGGCGGCATTGCCGTCGAAAGCGACCGTCGAGCCGTCGGCACGACGAACGCCATGAGCGGTACGGACCACAACAGCGTTGTAGACCTCGCCCTTCTTAACGCGGCCGCGCGGAGCCGCTTCCTTGACCGTCACCTTGATGACGTCGCCGATGTTGGCATAACGGCGCTTGGAGCCGCCCAACACCTTGATACACATGACCGAACGAGCGCCGGTGTTGTCGGCGACGTCCAGTCGGCTTTGCATCTGAATCATTACTGAAAAATCCCAACTTATTCCGCTGAGAGCGGACAGTATTGGCCCCGTGATCCGGGAGGAAGCCCACCAGGCGTGGATCGCGCAGCAACTTCGTGCGCGGGCGCCTCATGGACTGAGAAATGCATCGCCCGGAAATCCACCAGGTGGCTTCCGGGCGACGGGGAGCAAATATAGCCAAGCTAAATTTGCTTTGCAAGCGATTCAGGGGGATTTTTTTAGGAATCACCCTGAGACTGCATTATTAGAGGACTTCGGCCTTCTCGAGGATCTTCGTCACGACCCAAGACACAGTCTTGGAGATCGGCTTCGTTTCCTGGATTTCGACCTTGTCGCCCTCGCCGCAGCCAAGCTCGTCGTGAGCATGATACTTCTTGCTCTTGACGACGTACTTGCCGTACAGCGGGTGCTTCACCTTGCGTTCAACAAGGACGGTCACCGTCTTGTCCATCTTGTTGCTCGTCACGACGCCGTTGAGCGTGCGCGTGAGAGCTTCCTTGGTCGTTTCCGTCATTTCGTGGTCGCCTTTTCGGTGAGGATGGTGCGAACGCGAGCGATGTCGCGACGCGTCTGACGCAGCGAAGCCGTGTTCTGCAGCTGCTGGGTGGCCTTCTGCATACGCAGCTTGAAGTGCGTATTGAGAAGATCCTGCAGTTCCTGCTTGAGAGCGGCCTCGTCCTTGGCACGCAGTTCCTTAGCGTTCATGTCCGTGTCTCCTAAATTACATGCCGACCTGGCGGACAACGAACGTGGTCTTCACGGGCAGCTTGGCAGCTGCGAGCGCAAAGGCTTCGCGGGCGAGCGATTCTTCCACGCCGTCCATTTCGTAAAGCACGCGGCCCGGCTGGACCAGCGCGACCCAGTATTCCGGATTGCCCTTACCGTTACCCATACGGACTTCGGCAGGCTTGGCGGAAATGGGCTTGTCCGGGAAGATGCGGATCCACACGCGGCCACCGCGCTTGATGTGGCGCGTAATGGCACGACGAGCGGCTTCGATCTGACGGGCCGTGATACGACCGCGTTCGAGCGTCTTCAGACCAAATTCACCGAAGGAAACGTTCGCGCCGCGGGTGGCGAGACCGTAGTTGCGGCCCTTCTGGTCCTTGCGGTACTTGCGACGATTAGGCTGCAGCATCGTTATTCTCCGTCCTTAGCAGCCGGCTTGCGGGCAGCGCGGTCCTGCTTCATGTCGTTGCGGCGGCCACCGTTCGGGCGACGCGAACCGGGCTTGCCCGGACGGTCGCCGCGACGGCCGCGGCGGTCTTCACGGGGGGCTTCGACGGGTTCTTCCGCGCCGAAGTTGTCGCCCTTGTAGACCCAAACCTTCACGCCCACGACGCCGTAGGTCGTGTGAGCTTCGCTCGTGGCGTAGTCGATGTTGGCGCGAAGCGTCTGCAGAGGCACACGACCTTCACGGTACCACTCGTCACGGGCGATGTCGGCGCCGTTGAGACGGCCGGACGACTGCACCTTGATGCCGAGAGCGCCGAGGCGCATGGCGTTCTGCATGGCGCGCTTCATGGCACGGCGGAACATCACGCGCTTTTCGAGCTGCTGCGTGATGCCGTCGGCGATGAGCTGAGCGTCAAGTTCGGGACGACGGACTTCTTCGATGTTGACGTGCACGGGCACGCCCATCATCTTCTGAACTTCAGTCTTGAGCGCTTCGATGTCAGCGCCCTGCTTGCCGATCACGATGCCGGGACGGGACGTGAAGATCGTGATGCGGGCGTTGTTGGCCGGACGTTCGATAAGAACGCGGGCAACGCTCGCATTGCGGAGCTTCTTGAGGAGGAAGCTACGGACCTTCAGGTCTTCCTGAAGCGTGTTCGGGTAATCACGGCCGTTCGCGTACCAGCGCGACGTCCAGTTGCGCGTGACGGGGAGACGGAAGCCGGTGGGATTGATTTTCTGACCCATGGTAATTCACCTGTCTCTTATTATTCGCCGTCAGCGACGGTGATGTAGATGTGGCTCGTCTGCTTGTTGATGCGCGTACCGCGGCCCTTGGCGCGGGCACCAAAGCGGCGCAGCGTGGCAGCCTTTTCCACATGAATCTTCGTCACGACGAGGGCGTCAATGTCAGCGCCGAAATTGTGTTCAGCGTTGGCGATGGCGCTTTCGAGGCACTTGCGGACGATGCCGGCAGCGCGCTTCTGGGTGAACTCCAGAATCGAGAGCGCACGGCCGACCTGCTGGCCGCGGATCAAATCAGCGACGAGGCGACCTTTCTGGGCGGAAAGGCGAACGCCGCGAACAATAGCTGTCGTTTCCATTTACTTACCCACCTTCTTGTCGCCGGCAGCGTGACCCTTGAACGTGCGAGTGTGCGCAAATTCGCCGAGCTTGTGGCCGACCATGTTTTCATTGATATACACCGGCACGTGCTGACGGCCGTTGTGCACGGCGATCGTCAGGCCGATGAATTCCGGAAGAATCGTCGAGCGACGCGACCAGGTCTTGAGCGGACGCTTGTCGCGCGACGCCTGGGCGGTTTCAACCTTCTTCATGAGGTGCCCGTCAACGAACGGGCCTTTTTTCAAAGAGCGAGACATTCCTGGGCCCCCTTACTTGCTGTTACGGCGCTGGACGATCATGGAATCGGTGCGCTTGCTGTTGCGGGTACGGTAGCCCTTCGTGAGCTGACCCCAAGGCGTGACAGGAGCGCGGCCAGTGCCGGTCTTGCCTTCGCCACCGCCGTGCGGGTGATCCACCGGGTTCATGGCAACGCCGCGAACCGTCGGACGAACACCGCGCCAACGCTTCGCACCGGCCTTGCCGAGTTCGCGCAGGCTGTTTTCTTCATTGCCGACCGTGCCGATCGTGGCGCGGCATTCAATGAGGACGCGGCGGACTTCGCCGGAGCGCAGACGGACCTGAGCGTATTCGCCTTCACGGGCGATCAGCTGACCGAACGTACCAGCAGCGCGGACGAGCTGAGCGCCCTTGCCCGGAAGCAGTTCGATGCAGTGAATGGTCGAACCGACGGGGATGTTGCGCAGCGGGAGCGTGTTGCCGGCCTTGATCGGGGATTCCGGACCGTTGTAGATTTCCTGGCCGACCGTCATGCCCTTCGGGGCGATGATGTAGCGGCGTTCGCCGTCGGCGTAGAGCACGAGAGCGATGTTGGCGGAACGGTTCGGATCGTATTCAATGCGTTCAACGCGGGCGGGGATGCCGTCCTTGTTGCGCTTGAAGTCGATGATGCGATAGGCACGCTTGGCACCACCACCCTTGTGACGGCAGGTGATGTGACCATCGTTGTTGCGGCCGCAGCCGCGATTCTTCTTCTCAACAAGAGCGGCCCAGGGCTTGCCCTTATGGAGCTCATTGTTGACAACCTTGACCGCATGACGGCGGCCGGGGGACGTCGGCTTGAGTTTGACGAGAGCCATTACATCACCTCTTGCTCGAACTTGATTTCCTGATCCTTGGCGAGCGAGACGTACGCCTTGCGGACGTCATTGCGCTTGCCCATGTAGCGGCCGAAGCGCTTCTGCTTGCCCTTAAGGTTCAGAATCTGCACCGAGCTGACCTGCACCTTGAAAAGCAGTTCAACAGCGGCCTTAACTTCGTTCTTCTTGGCGTCGGGGACGACGACAAAAGAGTACTGATTGTGCTTTTCGCCGATCATCGTGCTCTTTTCCGAGACGATGGGGCCGACGAGCACCTTCATCAGACGTTCCTGGTTCATGCCAACATCTCCTGGATCTGAGCAACAGCCGCCTTCGTGGCCACAACCTTATCGAAGTAGATCAGGCAGAGCGGGTCAGCGAAGCGGGGTGTGACGACGAGCACATCCTTCAGGTTGCGCGAGGCGAGGATGAGGTTGTCATCAAGTTCGGACTCATCAACGATGATGAGCGTGCGATCGGTCAGACCAAGCGTCTTGAGCTGGTCGGCGAAAGCCTTCGTCTTCGGAAGTTCAGCCTTGATCGTTTCGACAACAACAAAGCGAGCATCAGCGACGAGCTTCGAATAGATCGAAGCCATACCGGCGCGATACATCTTCTTGTTGAGCTTCTGGCTGAAGTTTTCGTCGGGCGTGTTCGGGAAGGCACGACCGCCGCTACGCCACAGGGGCGAGCTGGTCATACCGGAACGAGCACGGCCGGTGCCCTTCTGGCGCCAGGGCTTCTTCGTGGAATGATGGACGTCGCGGCGGTTCAGCTGAGCGCGCGTGCCGAGACGAGCATTGGCCTGGAAGGCGACCACGATCTGGTGCACCAGGGCTTCGTTGTATTCACGACCGAACACGGCGTCGGCGGCTTCCACCGTCTTTCCCTGTTCGTTCAGGACATTGAGTTCCATTGTTTCGCTCCTTACGCCTTAACAGCCGGACGGACGATCACTTCACCGCCCTTGGCGCCCGGAACGGCACCGCGAACCAGCAGAAGCTGACGTTCCTTGTCGACGCGGGCAACGACCAGATTCTGGGTCGTGCGCTGCACATCACCCAGGTGGCCGGCCATGCGCTTGCCGGGGAACACGCGGCCCGGATCCTGGCGGTTACCAATGGAGCCGGGGGCGCGGGTCGTCACGGAGTTACCGTGCGAAGCGCGGTTCGACGAGAAGTGGTGGCGCTTGATGGCGCCGGCAAAACCCTTACCGATGGTCGTACCCGTCACGTCGACCTTCTGGCCTTCCGTGAAGATTTCGACAGAGATGGTCTGGCCGGGCGTGAACTCGGCAGCCTTCTCGGCATCGATGCGGAACTCTTTCAGGGTGCAAGCAGCTTCAACACCAGCCTTGGCGAAGTGGCCGGCGAGGGGCTTGCTGACGCGCGACGGCTTCTTCGTGCCGAAGGCGACCTGGACTGCGGTGTAACCGTCGGTTTCTTGCGTCTTAACCATGGTGACGCGGTTGTTCGACACGTCGAGCACAGTCACGGGAACGGAAACACCGTCTTCCGTGAAGATACGCGTCATGCCGATCTTGCGACCGACGAGGCCGAGCTTTTCACTCATTGTTTTCTCCACCCCGGCTGCGATTGGCCGGGACCGATTACATCAAAATTGTCCCCAGGAATGCTCCTAAGGAAGCAGAGCATTCCGTTTGGGTTGGGACACAAAGGCGCGATTCTAACTGCTGATCTGCCGCCTTGCAATTCAAAACGGCAGATTTTTCAGCGGGAATCTAAAAAGGCTTACTGGACCTTGATCTTGACGTCCACGCCGGCCGGAAGGTCGAGCTTCATGAGGGCGTCGACCGTCTTGTCGGTCGGATCAACGATGTCCATGAGACGCTGATGCGTGCGGATCTCGAGCTGATCGCGGCTCGTCTTGTTGACGTGCGGCGAACGGAGAATGTCGAAGCGCTGGATGCGCGTCGGGAGGGGGACGGGGCCACGAACGACGGCGCCGGTGCGCTTGGCGGTGTCAACGATTTCCAGAGCGGACTGATCGATGAGCTTGTAGTCGTAGGCCTTGAGGCGGATGCGAATGCGCTGAGACTGCATTTCGTTTTCCTAGAAAAAAGAACGGTAAAAGAACAAGAGGGAGCGGAGTATAACTCCGCTCCCTCGAGCGATCAAGTCGAACTGAGCTTTTTTCCCTGACTAGGGAAAGTACTCAATTATTCAATGATCGAGGCAACGACGCCGGCGCCGACGGTGTGGCCGCCTTCACGGATAGCGAAGCGCAGAC
>Cebus_capucinus_imitator_PRJNA485217_SSR105__coassemble_232_pt1 | contig 37543 bp, 27 predicted proteins | sample Cebus_capucinus_imitator_PRJNA485217_SSR105__metabat2_low_PE_013 | metagenome-assembled genome bin Cebus_capucinus_imitator_PRJNA485217_SSR105 | reverse complement strand
TTGGTGGGAACGCAGGGATTCGAACCCTGGACCGACGGATTAAGAGTCCGCTGCTCTACCAACTGAGCTACGTTCCCAAATTCTTACGAACACTCTGGTGGGTCGTGCGGGATTCGAACCCACGACCAACGGATTAAAAGTCCGCTGCTCTACCGACTGAGCTAACGACCCATTGCCGCAAGCTCAAGCTCAAGAGGAGTTGCACTGGAGCGTTCGTCTGAGGAGAGGAATTGTGCCTAAGCCATTCGCACTTGTCAAGACCTTTTTGAAGAGAAGGGCAAAAATTTTTGCGGCCGGCTGGTCCACGAAGAGTGCGTCGAGAACATGATTTGTTAGAAAGGTTAGGGTATCCACTAACAAATAACACCATTGCAATCGCAGGAAAGGAATGTTATTGTTTCGACATAGCAGATCAACTGCATAGAAATTTTATACGACTATCAAAGCACTAGAAGATCAAAATCGCAAAAAGACAGCAAAAAATGATCTTTTGCGAAATTCCAATCAGATCTCAATGATCGATAGAAAAATGATTGACTTCGGTGCTGAAATTTTTTGACTGAGGGCACGGTTATGGCCGCCAAGACGACTCGCAAAGACCCCGTTGAACGCAAGGAAGGCGATGAGCGCAAGAAGGCGCTGAGCGCAGCGCTTGCGAACATTGAAAAGCAGTTCGGCAAGGGCGCCATCATGCGCATGGCCGATGGCTTTGAAGAACAGAACATCGAGGTGGTCTCGACGGGCTCTCTCGGCCTCGACCTCGCGCTCGGCGTGGGCGGCCTTCCCCGCGGCCGCATTGTCGAAATCTACGGTCCGGAATCTTCCGGCAAGACAACGCTTTCGCTCCAGGTCATTGCCGAAATGCAGAAGCTCGGCGGCACCTGCGCCTTCATCGACGCCGAGCACGCGCTCGACATTCAGTATGCCCAGCGCCTCGGTGTGAACGTGCCCGATCTGCTCCTTTCGCAGCCTGACGCCGGCGAGCAGGCTCTTGAGATCGTGGACGCGCTCGTGCGCTCCGGCTCGATCGACCTGATCGTGGTCGACTCGGTCGCCGCGCTTACGCCGCGCTCCGAAATCGAAGGCGACATGGGCGATGCGCTTCCTGGCCTCCAGGCCCGCCTGATGTCCCAGGCGCTTCGCAAGCTCACGACCAGCGTCTCGCGCACGAAGTGTCTCGTTATCTTTATCAACCAGATCCGCATGAAGATCGGCGGCTACGGCAATCCCGAAACGACGACGGGCGGCAATGCGCTGAAGTTCTATTCATCCGTGCGCCTCGACATTCGCCGCGTCGGCGCGATCAAGCGCTCCGACGAAGTGATCGGCAACGAAACTCGCGTCAAGGTTGTGAAGAACAAGGTCGCGCCCCCGTTCAAGCAGGTGCAGTTCGACATTCTCTATGGCGAAGGCATCTCCCGCCTCGGCGAGATCATCGACATCGGTACCGAGCTCAAGGTGCTCGAGAAGTCGGGCGCCTGGTATTCCTACGACGGCCGCCGCCTCGGCCAGGGCAAGGAAAAGGTCCGCGATCTGCTCGCCGAGGACAAGGAGCTCGCCAAGGAGATCGAAGGTAAGATCCGCGAGCTCAAGGGCGTTCACATCTCGAGCATCACGGCCGTTGACGACGATGAGATGCCCGACATGGACCAGGCCGATTCCGGCGAAGTTCCGGTGATGCCGCCGGCTCCGGAGGAAACGCCGGTTGATGAAGATCTGTAATCTTTTCTGAACTCACTGTTATGCAGCCCGCATGAGGTGCTCCGCGCCTGGTGCGGGCTTTGCCGCACCATGGAAATACTCTTTGATGAAGACGATCTTGAGCCCGCGCAGCACCTGACCGCCCCGGAGAAGCCCGCGGGCGGCAAGGCGCCGAAGCTCTCCAAGATGCCGGCGGCCCAAGCGCAGCCGTTCCCGCAGACGGGGTCGCTCTTCGGCGACCTTGAGGATGAAATGGGGCTTGAGCCCGTCTTTGCGCCTGCGCCGATTCAGAACCTGGCGGCGGAGCGCACGGCAAAGCTCTTCGGCGATGAGCCAGCAGCGGATCCAGTCTGGAGCTCCAAGCCTGCAGAGGATGCAGCTGAAGCGAAGCCCCGCGTGTTTGCTCCTATGGCGCCCGCTGAAGCTGTTGTTGAGACTGCTGCGAAGAGGCCTCAGGTGAAGCGCCGCGCCCGCAACGCGCAGCAGAACGTCGATTTGGCTGAGGTGCCGGTAAAATCTGCTGCGCCGAAGAAGCGCCGGACTGCTGGAACACCCGAAGGGCCTCAGATTATCCGCGGCCCGCAGGATGTTGCGGGCTTCACCAAGATCCGCGAGGACGGCTCCGTTCTCGAGGTGGACCCTTCGACCTGCACGGATCCGGAGATGTTCGCCGAAATGCGCGCGGAGCGCTTCGGCAGAAAGAAGCCCAAGCCCAAGAAGAGCATCATGACGCGCGCCGTCGATTCGCTCTCCCGCGTCGAGCAGTCGAGGCGCGAGCTTGGCCGCAGGCTCATGAAGGGGCTCGAAGACGGCGAAACGAAGGAGCAGGTCGAAGAGGTGCTCGACCGCCTTGAGGGCATGAAGCTCTTGTCGGATCAGCGCTTCGCGGAGATGAAGGTGCGGTCGTCGGCTTCGAGAATGGGCAACCGCAAGCTCAAGATGGAATTGCGCAGGAGCGGCGTCGACGAAGAGACTGCCCGAGCCGCTATGGAGACGCTCGAAGAACCCGAAGAGCTCCGCTGCTGGCGCGTCTGGCGCCGCAAGTGGAGCGAGCCGCCCGAAGACTGGAAGACGCGCGAGAAGATGATTCGCTATCTCAACTACCGGGGTTTCGGCATGAGCGCCATTCAGAAGGTGCTGCGCGGCGAAGTGGAGCTTCCCGACGAGGAGAATTCGGGGATGTTTTCGAATTATTGACCCTCAAAGCGCCTTCACAAATAGAGCGGCCTTTAGAATGACCGCTTCCTGATCACACTCGTTCTAGGAGAAGAAGACCGTGGAATACATTTGGGATCTGCTCGTCAACCTGCATTGGGCGGCTGTTGGACAGATCATCATGATCGACATCCTTCTTGGCGGCGACAATGCAGTCGTCATCGCCATGGCTTGCCGAAATCTTCCTCACGAACAGCGCAAGAAGGGCATCTTCTGGGGTACGGCCGGCGCCATCGCGCTGCGCGTCGTCCTCATTACGTTCGCGGTGATGCTGCTCGACCTGCCCTTCCTCAAGGTGGTGGGCGGCCTTCTGCTTCTCTGGATCGGCGTGAAGCTGCTGATTCCGGAATTCGACTCGCACGAACAGATTGAGGGGAGTTCGAAGCTCTTCGGCGCCATCAAGACGATCATCGTGGCCGATCTCGTCATGTCGTTCGACAACGTGATCGCCATTGCCGGTGCGGCGCAGCAGGCGCATGAGGCGCATCAGACGCTCCTTGTCATCTTCGGCCTCATCGTCTCGGTGCCCTTCATCGTCTGCGGCAGCCAGGTCGTGCTGAAGCTCCTCGACCGCTTCCCGATCATCATCTATTTCGGCGGCGGTCTGCTCGGTTGGATCGCGGGCGGCATGATGGTCTCCGACGGCTACGTGGCTACGCACTGGCCGGAATTCAGCTTCACGGCGCACTATCCTGCGAGCGTGGCCTGCGCTGCGCTGGTGGTTGCCGTCGGGCATCTCATTGCCAAGAAGAAGCGCGCTGAGCACGAAGCCAGTCTGAAGCTCCACCGCAAGGCGGAAGAAGAGGCCTGAAAGGCTTGAGTCTCAGAAAATGAGGGCGGCACCCATTGGGAATGCCGCCCTTTTTTCATTAGTGCTCGATTGCGTCGATGAAGCCGCCGCCGAGGCAGACGTCGCCTTGATAGAGCACCGCGCTCTGGCCGGGCGTGGCCGCCCACTGGGGCGAAGCCGTGCAGTCGAGCGTGAAGGCGTCGGGACTCACGGCCGCAAGGCGCGTAGGTTCGTCGGGCTGGCGGTAGCGAGAGCGCACCGTCACGGGCGACTCGGGATCGGGCGCGCGGCCGCTGATCCAGCTCGGGCGCACGCAGACGAGCTCATGCGAAAGAAGCCACGGGTGGTCGTGCCCCTGGCAGATCCAGAGCGTATTGGTCTTCAGGTCCTTTTTCGCCACGAACCAGGGCTCGCCCGTCGAGTCGTGCTGGCCGCCCACGCCGATGCCCTTGCGCTGGCCGAGCGTGTAGAAGGCAAGGCCCACGTGCTCGCCCACGACCTTGCCGTCGGGCGTCTTGATGGGGCCGGGCTGGGTGGGTAGATAGCGGTTCAGGAACTCGCGGAAGGGACGCTCGCCGATGAAGCAGATGCCCGTCGAATCCTTCTTCTTGGCGTTGGGGAGCCCGATTTCCTCAGCGATGCGGCGCACTTCGGTCTTGAACATCCCGCCCACGGGGAAGAGCACGCGGGCGATCTGCTCCTGGGAAAGTCGGTGCAGGAAGTAGCTCTGGTCCTTGCCGGGGTCGAGGCCGCGCAGAAGCTCCGTTGGGCCGCCCACGCCTTCGGGACGGCGCACTTGGGCGTAATGCCCCGTAGCGATCCAGTCGGCGCCCATGCGCATGGCGTGGTCGAGGAACGCCCGAAACTTAATTTCGGAGTTGCAGAGAATGTCGGGGTTGGGCGTGCGGCCGGCAGAATACTCTTCGAGGAAGTTCGAGAAGACGCGGTCCTTGTATTCCTTGGCGAAGTTCACAGCCTCGATGTCGATGCCGACCACGTCGGCCACGCTCGTGGCGTCGATGAAGTCCTGACGAGAGGAGCAGTACTCCGAATCGTCGTCGTCCTCCCAGTTCTTCATAAAGAGGCCGATGACCTCGTACCCCTGCTGCTTGAGCAGCCAGGCGCTGACGGACGAATCGACCCCGCCGGAGAGGCCGACCACAACTTTTCCCTTGGACATGTGCTGAGCTTGCCCGCTTAGAATGCGGGCTCCATTTGAAAAAAACAGAAAGGTGATGCTGGCGAGCCCGCATTCTAGCGAAAGCCGCCCGCCGCCCTGAAGCAAAAGGAGAGACGGATGACTGAAGCCGCTGCCGCCCAGGAGGCGCTTGCCGCCGCGCAAAAGCGCGCCCGTGAATTTGCCGAAACGCTCGGCGTGGAGCGCCCGGTAATGAATGCCCCGATGCCGGCGGAAGCCGGCCCGGAACTCGTCGCTGCGGTGAGCGAAGCGGGGGGCTTGGGCGTTCTTCCCGTCGCCGGCCGAACGCCGGATGAATTAGCTGCTGCCGTTGCCGACATCCGAGCCCGCACGCAGAAGCCCTTTGCGCTTCACATTGAGCTTCCCGCCAAGTCCGCGACCGAAGAAGAGCTCGCGGCCGCCCGCATCCTCGCTGACGGACTATCGCCCCTCTTCGAGTCGCTCGGACTCCCTGATCCGGCGGGCGAGAACGGCGCGGAGATCTACGACTTCTCGGGCGAAGCGCGCCGCTCGCACTTTGCAGCTGCCTTTGAGCGTATGCTCGAACTGAAGCCTCAGGCCGTCGTGACGACCTTCGGAGGCCTGCGCGAGCCCGAAGCTGATGCGCTCCGCGATTTGCGCATCTTCAACATCGGCACGGCGACGACGCTCCATGAAGCCAAGGTGCTGCGCGCCGCGCACTGCGATGCGATCGTCGTGCAGGGGAGTGAAGCTGCGGGTCCGCGGAGCAGCTTTGAAGACGCCGACGACGTAATGGTCGGGCTTTCGTCCCTCATTCCGGCGGCCGCGGCTGCTACGAAACTGCCCGTCATCGCCGCGGGCGGCCTCGCATCGGCCGAGCAGGCGCTGGGAGCCGTCATGATGGGCGCGAGCGCCGTCATGGCGGGCACGGCCTTCCTGACTGCGAAGGAAGCGCGAACGAGCTCTTACGCCAGGCAGGCGGCGCTCTGGGCGGCGCAACAGCATCTGACGACAACGCGGCTTTATTCCGGGCGCCTCACGCGGGCGCTGCGCTCGCCGCTCCTCGACGCGCTCGCCGACTATGCGCCTCACATGCCCAAGTGGCCTGCGGCCGCCGGCATGATGGCGGCGCTTCAGAAGAAGGCGGTCGAGCTCGGCCGCGACGACTTGGAGGCCGTCTACTTCGGACAGTCGGTCGGCCGAAGCGCCGCGCCCACGGCCGCCGTCATGGTGGAGGCGCTCGCCCGCTGCCTCTAACGCGAAGAAGAAAGCCGCCCGGATTAGAGTCCGAGCGGCTTCTTTGAAGGAGGCTTCTGGCGGCAGGCTTCATCGGCCGAGCAGCTGCATGACCGGGAAGGCGAGGAGCGGCGCCAGGAAGGCGCTGATGATGCCCGAGACGCCCATCGCAAGGCCGGCGAAGGCGCCTGCACGGTTGCTGATCTGGAAAGCCGCGCCCGTGCCCATGCCGTGGGCGGCGAGGCCCAGAGCGCAGCCGCAGACCGGTTCGGAGTGGATGCGGAGGAGCTTGAAGAGCGGGCGGCCGATAATCGAGCCCGTCATGCCGGTGAGCACCACGAGCGCGGCGGTGAGGTCAGGAAGGCCACCGATCGATTCGGAAATGCCCATGGCGATAGGCGTCGTCACGGACTTCGGCACAAGTGACATGAGGGTTTCGGACGAGATTCCCAGAGCGCCGCCGATGAGAATGACGGAGATCATTGCCGCCGTGCACCCTGCGAAGAGACCCGTGAGAAGCGGCAGCCACAGGCGGGCGAGCTTCGAGCGCTGCTCGTAGATCGGCACGGCGAGCGCCACGGTGGCAGGTCCGAGCAGGAAGTGGATGAAGTTTGCGCCGGCGAAGTACGTGTCGTAGGGTACGCCCGTCACCACAAGGAGCGTGATGAGGCAGATGACGGAGATGATGATGGGCGAGAGGAACGGATTGAACTTCGCCGCCTTGAAGATCACCTGGCCCAGCACGTAGCAGGAGAGCGTGAGGCAGAGCCAGAAGGCGGGGTTATTCTCCAAATGCCCGAATGCGTCGAAAAGGATGTCCATTGCCTTAGTCCTCGTCGGAAAGCTTGAGCCACTTCTGCATCAACATGATCACGTAGGCGGTGACGACCATCGCGATGATCGTGGAGAGAACGAGCGCGATCATGATGGCGACGCCCTCATTGAGAAAGCGCTGGCCGTGTCGCATGATGCCTACGCCCGCCGGCACGAAAAGAAGCGACAGGTTGGCGAGGAGCACGCCCGCCGAGGGGCGCACGCGGTTGATGAGGTTGTCCTTCACGAGGAAGGAAAGCAGCATGAGAACCATGCCGATCACGGGGCCCGGAACAGGAAGTCCGGAGAGGCGGCTGATGAGTTCGCCTACGACCTGGTAGCCGAAGATGATCGCGATGGAGGAAAGCATTTGCATGTACGCGCGGGCGCGGTCTTCGAGCGTTGGAAGGCTGTGCGGGCGCACTTAGGGTTAGTTTGGAGCAGGCATTCTGTCACGATTTATTGGGAGCGGCGTTGGGCCGACTTTGATTTGCGATAATTGATGATCGTCTCGAAATTTCCTTAACTCGAAGAATTTTTCAAATGGAACAGGAAGTTCAGTTCGCCCTCAAGGGTGAATACATCACGCTTGACGCTCTCATGAAGGCCGCGGGCTTTGCCGGCACCGGCGGCGAGGCCAAGATCCGCATCCAGAACGGCGAAGTCAAGGTCGACAGCGAGGTCGAAACCCGCCGAGGCCGCAAGCTCCGCGGCGGCGAGCTCGTCGAATGCGCAGGGAGCGCCGTCCGCATCCAGGCTGAAAAATAAAAAAAGTCGCTTCTTTTGGGATGCGATGACAACCACCAACCCATCGAGGAGAAGAACCATGGCAGGAATTCCGCCGCTTAAGTCCGACGTTTTGGCCGCTGTTGAAAAGATGGCCGCCAAGCCCGAGGTGCAGGCCGCCTTCGAAGAAGCCAAGCGCGACGTCGAGCGCGCGATGCGCGAGCAGATCGAGCTCTGTGAAATCGAAGCGCCCACGTTCCACGAGGAAAACCGCGCCAAGCGCGTGGCCGAACTCATGCGCGCCTACGGCTTGAAGGACGTCGTGATCGATCCGATCGGCAACGTGGTTGGCCGCCGTCCGGGCCGCGGCAATGGCCCCGTGCTCGCCATGGGCGCCCACATGGACTCCGTCTTCCCGGCCGGCACCGACGTTAAGGTTCGCCAGGAAGGCAACATCTATCGTGCTCCCGGCATCGGCGACAACTGCTCGGGCCTGCGCGCCCTCTTGCAGATCCTGCGCATGTACGAAGACAACGGCATTGAGACCGAGGGCGATCTTCTCTTCGTCGGCACGGTCGGCGAAGAAGGCAACGGCGACATTCGCGGCTCCAAGGCGCTCTTTGACGGCTCGCGCCACATCGACGGCTTCATCGCGATCGACTCGACCGATGTGGGCCGCGTTCTGAAGGGCGCTACGGGCTCGCACCGCTGGCGCATCTCCATCGACGGCACGGGCGGCCACTCCTACGCCGACTTCGGCAAGGTCCCGTCGGCCATCCACGCGATGTGCCGCGCCGGCACGAAGATTGCCGAGTTCAAGGTTCCCGAAGAACCGAAGACCACGTTCACGATCGGCACGATCAAGGGCGGCACGACCGTCAACTCCATCGCCGCGCACTGCGAGGTGGAGGTCGACATGCGCTCGGTCAACAACGAAGAGCTCCTCAAGCTTGAAGCTGCCGTCCTCAAGGCCTTCGACGAAGCCGTTGAAGAAGAGAACCGCTGCTGGAACGTCACTGACGAAGCCCTGAAGCTCAAGATCACCCGCACCCAGATCGGCAATCGTCCGGCCGGCATGCGTCCCGACGACTGCCCGGTGCTGCAGGTTTCGCGCGCCGCTCAGAAGTGCCTCGGCATCGAGCTCACGAAGTACATCTGCTCGTCGACCGACGCCAATGCGCCGATGAGCCTCGACATCCCGGCCACCTGCCTCTGCTCGGGCGGCCGCGGCGTCAACGCGCATTCGCTCACCGAGTACTTCGAAATGGTGGATACGCATCTCGGCCCGCAGTTGGTCTTCCTCGCCTCCGCCGCGCTCGTGGGCGCGCTGGGCGAAAAGGCCGTCCTGCCGGTCCGCAAGTAATCTCTCGCACTGCGTCTCCCGCTTCTCCTGGGGCGGGAGCGCCGCCGGAAAATGAAGAAGGCCGCCCGGAAGAGCGGCCTTTGTTCTATTGCGGAGAGCGCTTAGAGGTCCTTCAGCTCGCGGCGCAGAATCTTGCCCACGGCCGTCTTCGGGAGCGCATCCACAAAGACGATCTGGTGCGGAACCTTGTAGCGGGTGAGCTGCGAGCGGCAGTGCTTCTTCACGTCGTCGGCGGTGAGCGCCGGGTCCTTCTTGACGATCACGGCCTTGACGCTTTCGCCGGACTTTTCGGACGCCACGCCCACAACGCCCACTTCGAGGACGCCGGGCATGGAGGCGATCACGTTCTCGACCTCGTTCGGATACACGTTGAAGCCCGAGACGAGAATCATGTCCTTCTTGCGATCGGTGATGGAGATGACGCCGCGCGCGTCCATGTGGCCGACGTCGCCCGTGCGCAGCCACCCGTCGCGGATCGTCGAGGCGGTTTCCTCGGGCTTCTTCCAGTAGCCGCGCATCACCTGCGGGCCGCGCACGCAGATTTCGCCCGTGTAGGCGGCAGGATCCTCGCCGTCCGGGCAGACGCCGAGATCGCGGAAGCCATCGCCTCGAATTGACACCTCGGTCGAGGAGACGGGAACGCCTACCGAACCGTCCCAGGGTGCGCCCGGAATGTTGCCGCAGACGGCAGGGCTGCATTCCGTGAGACCGTAGGCTTCAAGAATGGGCACGCCCGTGCGCTTCAGCCAGTCTTCGGCCACGACGCGCTGCACTTGGGCGCCGCCGCCGCAGGTGAACTTGAGGCGCTTGAGGATGTTGGGGGTGAAGGCAGGGCTGCGCAGCATCGCCGCGAAGAGCGTGTTGACGCCGATCACGGCCGAGACGTCCTGCTTCACGCATTCGCTCACGAGCTTGTTGATGTCGCGCGGGTTGGTAATGAGGACCATCTTGGCGGCCCATTTGGTGAAGACCAAAGTCGCCGTAAGGGAGAAGATGTGGTAGAGCGGCAGCGCTGTGAGGACGACTTCTTCGCCTTCCTTGAAGGCGCTGGAGATCCAGGCGCTCACCTGCAGGATGTTGGCCGCGACGTTGCGGTGCGTGAGTTCGGCGCCCTTGGCGACGCCCGTGGTGCCGCCCGTGTACTGCAGGAACGCGAGCTTGTCGTTCGTCACTTCGACGGGCTTGAAGCCCGAGCTGCGGCCGATTTTGAGGGCGTCCTTCCAACTCACGGCGTTGGGGAGCGAATAGTCGGGCACCATCTTCTTCACGCGGCGAATGACGAAGTTGACGATCATGCCTTTCGGGAAGGGCAGCATGTCGCCCGCGCCTGTCGTGATGAAGTGCTTGCAGGGGGCGCTGTCGAGCGCCTTCTGGACCGTGCGCGCGAAATTTTCGATCACGACGATCGCCTTGGCGCCGGAGTCCTTCAGCGTGTGATTGACCTCGCGGGGCGTATAGAGCGGGTTGATGTTGACAACCACCATCCCGGCCTTGAGGATGCCGAAGACCGCAGCGATGTACTGCAGGAGGTTGGGCATCATGAGCGCGACGCGGTCGCCGGGCTTCATGTCGGGGAGCGATTGCAGATAAGCGGCGAAGGACTCGGCGTAGCCCTTCATCTGCGAGTAGGTGGCATCGGCTCCAAGGTTGGAGTAGCCGACGTGATTGGGGAACTTCACGGCCGACTGATCGAGCACGGCGGGAAGATTCGGATAGAAGTCAGGATCAATCTCGTGCGGCACGCCCTCAGGGTAGGAGGCAAACCAAGGATGTTCAGACATGATGAGTCCGCTAAATAATCGTGGGAACCTATGAGTTTAGCGGACAAAATGCATCGAAAACGAGGCTAAAAACGCGAAAAACCGACCAAAGCATGCAGAGTAACCCGCATCTTTGATCGGTTTTTTCATCAGGGGCGACTCGAGGGACGCCCCTGAAGCTCGTCCGTTCTTCCTCAGGCCTGCAGCGTAAGGCAGTGACGGGCGTATTCAGGGACGTCGTCCCAGTTGGTGTAGTCGATGATGGCGGTCGGCTCCGTCGGGCCCTTCGTCATCTTCATGATCATCTGAATGGCCTTCGTGTCGAGCCAGCCCCAGTTCGGGTAGTCGACCTTGCCGGCGAAGCAGTGGGCGTCCTTCGGCTTCCAGGGGTTGTTCTCGAGGAACTTGCGCGTGTAGAGGTTGCCTTCCGGCGTGCACTTGGCTTCGGCGCGGGCGATGAGCGATACGGAGAAGAAGCTTGTGGCCTTGCTGTCGAGAATCGCTTTGTAGCGGTTGACGAAGGCGACCAGTTCACGGTTCATCTTGCCGTAGATGACGGCGCAGCCGATGATGATGGTGTCGTACTTGTTCCAATCGACGCCTTCGCGGGCGGCTTCGACGACGCCCATCAGATCGGCCTGGTGACCTTCGGCGATGATGGTTTCCCAAATGCGGCGGGCGATGCGGGCGGTATGGCCGCCGTGGCTGTAGTAAAGAACAAGAACGGACTTCATGTGTGTCTCCTGCGGACGCCGGGGAATGGCCGCCCAGGGGCGGGCGCTCCTCAGGCCGCCGCTAGCTTTTTCGAGGTTGAGGATCCGCGGAGCGACGAGATCCGCAGACGGTGAAGATAGTACTAATGGCGGATTGCACTTGGCTTAAGGAAGAACGCGTAGTTCTGCGCTCTTCCCCGAGATTTCAGCCGCTCTGCGCGCACGAGGCCGCCGGCTAGTGGTGTTACAATGCGCCGCTCGAAAGTCCCTGTGCGCTCGAAAATTTTTTGCACACGGAAGAATCAACAAACAATGGAAACTTATGGCAAAGGAAGATCTCATTGAGATGTCGGGCCAGGTTCTGGAAGTGCTTCCGGACGCCCGCTACCGAGTGAAGCTCGACAACGGTCACGAACTGATCGCCTATACGAACGGCAAGATGCGCAAGCACCACATCCGCATTCTCGCCGGCGACCGCGTTTCGCTCGAACTCTCGCCGTACGATCTCACGAAGGGCCGCATCACCTTCCGTCACATCGAAGGCCGCCCGCCGATGCAGGCTGCCGGTCAGCGCCGTCGCTGATCCGCTTCCTCTCGAAGCGGACCGGACGAGTATTCCGACGCCTTCGAGCTGCATGAAAAAACCCGCTTCGCGCCGATTGGGCTGAAGCGGGTTTTTGCTGCTCCGGCAGTCTCTCTTAGAAGACGTCCTTGTAGGTGATGAAGAAGATCGTCGTGAGGTGATAGAAGACCGGCGCGGCGAAGGTGATGGGCGCGAGGCGCGCGAGGAGCCCTCGGGTCATGTAGATGTTGCCTTCGTCGGCCAAGCGCTCGCCCCCCATGCTGCGCCGCACGCAGTTGAAGACCAGGTCGCCCAAGGCGCCCGCGATTACGGTCGCGATTGCCATGAGGATCGCCTGCCAGAGGCGGAAGGGTGTGATCCAGTACATGCAGGTGCCCGCGATGATGCCGCCGAGGCACCCGATGATGACGCCCAGCATCGTGCGGTTGATGTTCATCTTGAGCGTGCGGCCGCCGAGGAGCAGGCTCGCGATCGCCGAGCAGAGGTCGGAGACGAAGATCACGAGTAGGAAGTAGAGCATCAGGAGCGGGCCGCTCGAGTTGTATCGCGTGAGGTCGATGGTCGCGATGGCGGGCGCGTGCGAAAGGCAGAAGACGCAGAGCATGATGCCCCACTGCACCTTGGCGACGCGCTCGAGATAGCGGTCCGTGTCCTGCGAGAGCGCCATGATGACGGGGAGCGCGAGGAAGAGATAGACCGGTATGAAGAGCGTGTAGAGCTCAGGGAGATCAAAGCCCACGGCGACGTACTGTAGCGGAATCGTCAGATAGAAGGCGATCACGAGCGCGTAGTGGTCCGAAGGCTTCGTCGGCGTGATGGCTATGAACTCCCTCAAGAGGAAGAAGCTCAGGACGGCGAAGAAGACGAGGAGCGCAGGCATGCCGAGCAGGAACGCGATCGTGAAGACCGCGATCAGCCACCAGGCCATGCGAAGTCGCGAGCGAACGGCGAGCAGACGGTGATGGCGCCCCGGCTCCGTCTCGCGGCCGAGCGACCACGAGACGTAGATCGAGCCCGCGGCGGCGAGTACCACCATGGCGCAGAAGAGGACGGCGTAAGCCTCCTGAATAGTGAATCCGAGTCTCATTCTTTCGACAGATCAATAACGGCGTTGCGGCAGCGGTTGAGGAAGTCTTCCTTCAGGTCCTCTGGCGTATGCGGAATCGGAGCCCCGAAGCGCACCGAGCAGACGGTGGGCACGGGAATGAGGACGCCCTTGGGCATGGCGCGGTGGAGGTTCTCGATATAGACGGGAATGAACTCCACGTGCGGGAATTCCGTCATCAGGTGCCAGATGCCGGACTTGAAGGGGCTCGGCTGCGGCTGAGGACGGCGGGTGCCTTCGGGGAAGATGATGAGCGAGTCGCCCATGCGCAGCACTTCGCGCAGCGGGTCGAGCGGGTTGGCGTGGTCCGCGCGGCGGCGGTCGATGAGCACGCACTTGAGCTCGTCGATGGCGATGCGGCGGCGGATGGCGCCGCGGCTCCAGTAGTCCTTGGCAGCCACGGGGTGCACGTGCCGGCGCAGTTCCGGCGGCAACGACGCCCAGATCACGATGGTGTCGAGATGGCTCGTGTGGTTGGCGAAGTAGATGCGCTGGCGCGGCGAAGGCGCGCAGCCCTGCCAGTGCGGATAGGCGCCGACCAGGAGCCGGGTGAGCCACACGATGGGCGTCATCAGTTTGAATGAGCTGAACACGGGATGATGCGCGGGTTGGGGGTTGAATGGAACAAAAAGAAATTATCGTGCTTCGGAGGAACCGAGGCAAAGCTCAGGGGCGATTCTCTCGCTCGCGGCCGGAGAAGCGTTCCTTGACGGAGTCCTTCACGCGGTCTTCGAGCCGCTCGACGCGCGAGCCCACCGAGTCGATCTTCTGCACGGAGGGCGAGTCGATCGGCCCCGTGATCTCGTACTCGGTCGAGAGCATGCTCGAGATCTGATCCTTGAAGACCCACTGCGCGAGGAGCGTGCCGATGCCGACGGCCGGGTTGGCGATGGCGACCGCGAGGGACGCGGCTTCCCCGTTCAGGCTCGGCAGCACGAGCGCCTTGAGGTCAAGAAGGTTGTTGACGAAGTCGACGTCGCCCTGGAGCACCACCGTGGCAGCACTTCCGGCAACGGTGGACTTGGTGATGCTGAGAACGCCGTCGTTCACCTTTCCCTGACTCTGCATAGAGTCGAACCGGAAGCCCTTGCTGACGACGTCGCGGAAGTCGAGCGTAAGGCGCTGCATGAGATGCTGCATGCTCATGAGGCTCAAAAGCCTCCCGGCGCCGGGCTCCACTTGCAGAAGCTGGCCGGCGCCGGTCGAGAACTTGTAGTCCCCGGAGAGCGTCGGCGCATTGAAGGCGCCGGGGTGGCCCGCCCAGGAGAGCGTGAGATCGGCTTCGCCCGGGGCATCGTGCACGGCGTCCTTGATGTCGAAGCTCGTCAAGAGCGTTCCAGCGTTGAGAACCTTGGCCTTGGCTGCAACGGTGGTGCGTCCGACGGGATCGAGCGCCGTCGTGCTCCACGCACCCTGAGCCGTAATGGTGGCGCCCGGATTGCGCAGCGTCAGGTTGTTCACGCGCCAGTTGTAGCCGTCGTCGGCTGCCGCAGAGAGCTCCACCTTGCCCACTCGGCGTTTCCCCCAGGTGAGCTCGTCGATGACGAGGGACACGTCGGGCAGATCCGCTATGCGCAGAGCGGACGGTGCCGGACCGGACGCCTGCGCGGCGGACTTGGCCGAGCTCTCGCCTTCAGGGAATTCCGGCAGATTGAGCCGGGTGAGCTTCACCGAGAGCATTCCGCGGCCATTCTCGGCCTTGGGCTGAAACTCGATTTGACCGGCTGCAGCGCCGCCGTTGGCGCGCAGGTGCCAGATGCCGGGCACCTGCCTGAGCGTTGCAACGAGGCCGCCCAGGGGTTCCTTCTTCCAATAGAACCCCTCGGCATCGACCGAGATCTTCGTGAGGCGGCTCAGGGCTGCAGCCGCGAGGCTGCCTTCGTCGCTTGAAGCCGCTTTGGCCGCGGCGCCGGCGGCGTTCTTCTTGACCAACGCTTCGATTTCGTTCCAGATGCCGATCCACCCCGCAGCTTCAATCCGTTCGGCGCGCACGCCTGCTTCGATGCCGCTCTCGAGCTTCTTCATGGGGAGTCCCGCGCCGATCCAGCCGCGGACAAGGTCGTCCTTCTGCCAGCTGAGGTCGAGCGTGAAGAGGCTTCCGGCCGACACCTGCAGATTCGCGTCGCCCGCCTTCGAGAGGAAGGTGAAGTTCGTGGGCTCGACTCGTCCGGCGGGCTTCTCAAGCGGCTCGGGCAGCGTTGAGACGAGGCCCTCGGCCGGACTTTCGCCCGTAATGCGCACGCCGTCGCCCTTGAAGGAGATGCGGGTTTCGGCCGTAAAGGGCGCGGCGCCCGAGAGCCGCTTCATGAGGGGCGTCACAGCGGTGCCCGTCATGAGACGCTCGACGTCTTCGCCGCTGATGGTGCCGGCGATGTTGAGCCGAGCTTCGTTTTTGGCTTCCTTGGAGGAGATCGTGATGGGACCGGCCGCGGTTTCACCCGTAAAGGGCTTCGGAGTCGAGACGCCCGTGTCGGAGACAAGTAGCGTCCCGGAGAGCTTCGCGACGTCGGGAAGAATCGGTAGATATTGGAAATGGCCGCCGGCAACTGCGCCCTCGACGGACCACTTCGGTGCCTGAGAGCCCGTGAGCGGAATGGCAAGATCAAGCGTTGCACGCACTTTGCCGTCCCCTTTCGATTGGTCGAAGGCTGAACCGTAGACGTCGCGCAGGAACGGCGTCATCGAGAGGTAGGAGAGCGTGTCCGAAAGGTCGCCTTCGGCCGAACCCTTGACGGTGAGCATGACAGGCTTGCCGCGGAAGGACGGAATCTCCACCACGACGTCTCGCGCTCGAAGCGTCTTGAGTCCGCCCGTCTGGGCGGATTTTCCCGTGATTGTCATGCGGTTGCCTTCGAACTTGAGGTGTCCCGCGATGTCCGTGAGTACGGGCCAGTGCTCGGCTTCAACCCAGCTCTTGCGGCCGTTCACGGTCTTCGTGCGCTTCGATGGCATGAAGTCCATCCGCCCCTGGGCGACGTCGCCTTCGATCAGGAAGTGGCCGACCGCCGGATCGGCGCCGTCCCACGGGAAGTCGTTGAGCTTGCCTCGCACGACGAAGCGGCCGTTCGAAATATTGCCGGCGAGAACGGAGGCCTCTACATAGTCGAGCGCCGGGTCGCCGATGACGTTGGGCAGATACTTGTGGACCGCGGTGCCGTTGACGCCTTCAGCCGTGCCGGAGATGTCGATCGTGCCCGCGCCCCCCGTCGCCTCCCAGGTGCCTGCCGCATGCACGATGCCGTCGTCAGAGACGGCCGTTATGTCGGTAAAGGTGAGCTTCGGCACGGAATGAAGCGCCGCCGAGATGCGCCCCGAGAGCGACCTAAAGTTCATCTGCTGCTGACGGAAGACGCCGGGGAAGTAGAGCGACGCGTAGTGCGTGTTGAGATCGATCTCGAATTCGCCGGGGCTGTCGGTCGTGACCTCGCCCGAGATGTTGCGGAACCCCGGCATGCCGTCGTCGCTCGGCGGAATCGTCAGGCCCGTGAAGAACGTTGAGAACGTCCAGGCGCCCGGATCGGCATAGTCGCCGTGGAAGGATGCATTGATGCGCCTCAGGACGCCTGAAGCGGGACGGTCGCGGAGCATATTGAGCGCCGCAGGCGGAAGCGGCAGCGAGGTGCCGAGCTTCGCGAGTGCGTCGAGCGGAAGCTCCGACGCCTTGAGGTTGCAGCCCATGATGCGGCCGGTGACATCGTGATCGCAGGCGGCTTCGAGGTCGGCGGGACCAAATTTGGTGCTTCCGGCTGCCGTGAAGGCGAAGTTCTTTGCGGCAATGATCGTGGCGTCGCCGTCCCGGGCGTAGCTGAGACGTCCCGTAAGCTGAGGCAGCCGGAGCTCCTCCAGATTGGGCGCAAGCTGCGCTCGTACGCCAGCAAGCGCAATGTCTGCCGTAGCCGACGTGACGGCGCCCTGATCAAACGAAGCCCAAATGCGCGTGGAACCGTTGCCCGAGCGGAGGATTCCGCCGAAGCCGAGCTTCGTCAATATGTCGGATGCCCGAATGCGGTCGAGGTCGACATAGATGTCGCCCGACCAGGTGAGCGGATCGTCGGGCGAGGCGAAGATGTTCTTCTTGACGCGCGCCCTCAGGTCGAACGAGCGCGGCGTGCTCTTGTCGCGCCCTTCCACCAGAATGCCGGAGACGGCGGCACGGTAGTCGAAGATTTCCTGGCGGAAGACCGCTGTGACGCGCTCGAGCCTGACGGGCGGCACCTCGGGAATCGATTCGTCGAAATAGCCGAAGACGCCGTCCTCGATCAAGAGGCTTCCCTGGCCGAAGAGCCACCGCGTGAAGGGCTGACGGGCGCCGGAAGGCTCAGACCCGGACGGAGGTGCTTCGACGCCGGGCGCCGAGTCCACAACAAAGCCGGCGACGTCGAGCGTGCCGTCGGCAAGCTTGCGGATCTCGAGCGTCGGGTGAGAAACGATGAGCGTGCGGAAGCGCGGTTCGAGGTGCCAGAGCGAGCTCCAGGAGAGTTCGGCCTGAATCTTCGGCAGCCTCAGAGACACGGGGCCGCCTCGGCGAGAGAGCGTGACGCCGTGGAGCGTCACAACCGGGTTGAGCACGGTGAAGCCCGCCTCCATCCGCTCGGCCTTGATGTCGATGCCGGTGGCGTCTCCGATCAGCGCGGTGATTTCATCGGCGTGGGTTTCAAGTTCCGAGGAAACGAACCAGCGCGAGGCGAGAATGACGAACGAGGCGATGAAGAAGAGCGCAAGAAGCAGATGAGCGCCTGCCGCGAGCAGTAGGTCGCGCAGTCTTTTTCGCGTCGGCATCGGCGCGGGCGCCGTCTCGGAAGCATGGGCCTCTACGTCTTTGTCTTCAGGGAGCATCGGGAGCGGATGGTTCGGGGGATTGTCAGTCGAAATTATCCCCCATGCACGCTGAGAAACCCGTGCGTGCAACATCTTGCGCCAATGATTTCAGCCCGAAGACGGCTTCAGGGCGCCTTGGAGGTATGCTTTTTGGAATGCTCGGCCGAAATCGCCGTCGGATGCTTTTCATTGCTTCAGGAATATACACTCCGCCATGCCGTTTGAATCTCTCGCTGCCGCCAAACCTGCACTTCAGGATGTTCCTCGGCTCTCGAGCTATGTGAACCGATCGCTCAAGGCCATGCTGCCGATGGGCAGCGACGAGGAGCGCTTTGCACGCCTCGAGCTGCTCGCCGCATCACCCTGGACGCGTAGCCGCATCATCGAGCGCATCGGGCGCATTGAAGAGAGCACGCAGCTTTCCTACGAGCTGAGGCAGCTGCGCCGCGAGCTCATGACGGGACTGATCGCGAGAAACTCGACGGGTCTCTGCGGCTACAACGAAGTGGTCGAGACCATGACGGCGCTCGCGGAAGAGAGCGTGCGCGCAGTGGTGCGCGTGCATGCGAGAGAGCTTGCTGCCCGCCACGGCGTGCCCTTCGGCGAATCGGGCGCCCCGCAGGATCTCCTCGTGGTCGGCATGGGAAAGTTGGGCGGCGAAGAGCTCAACGTTTCGTCCGACATCGACCTCATCTTCCTCTACAGCGAAGACGGCGAAACCCGGGCGACGCCTGAATTCCCGAATGCAAGGCGCACGCTCGAGGTGGCCGAGTTCTATGCGCGTCTCGCGCGCCGCATTATTCCGGCCCTGAACGACGTTGAAGGCCCGGGCTTCGTCTTTCGCGTGGACATGCGTCTGCGGCCCAACGGCGATTCCGGTCCGATCGTCTGCTCGAGCGGCATGCTGGAGGAATACCTCTACACGCAGGGCCGCGACTGGGAGCGCTTCGCGTGGCTAAAGGGCAGGATCGTGAGCGAGCCGGTCTTCACCACGCCCGAGGTCTTCGAATCCCAGAAGGCCGAGATCCGCTCGCTCGTGACGCCCTTCGTCTTTCGCAAGTACCTCGACTTCAGCGCCATCAGCTCGCTCACGAAGCTCCACGAAATGATTCGTGCGGAGACGGACCGCCGCGAAGCCGTCCGCGCTCGCGAGGGCTGCAACGTTAAGCTCGGTCGCGGCGGCATCCGCGAAATCGAATTCATCGTGCAGACGCTGCAGGTGATCCGAGGTGGGCGCGACATGAAGCTTCGAGGAAAGAGCACGCTCGCGATGCTTGACGCCCTTGCGGCTGCTGGCGCTCTGAAGATCGATGTAGCTGAAAGGCTCAAGGCCGACTACGTGTTCCTGCGCGACCTCGAGCATGCACTTCAGAGCATCGACGATCAGCAGACGCAGTGGCTGCCGCGCAAGGGCGAGACGCTTGATCGCGCTGCGGGTCTTTTCGGCGCTGACGGCCGCGCGCTTTGGGAGAAGGTTGAAGACATAAGGGAATTCGTAGCGGGGACCTTCGACGGGGTTTTCCACGTCAACGAGGAAAAGGCCGAAGTGAAGGACAAGGATGCCTGGCCGCTCGGCTGGGCCGAGGGCGCGCCCTCAGCACCGGCGCTTCTTGAAGAGAAGCTCCGCGGGCTCGGCTACGGCGACGCGTCTGAAGAACTCGTGAGCCGCATCCTTTCGCTCGTGTCGGGCCGCCGCTCGGCCGTGCTCTCTGAAGAGGCGCGCACGCGCCTGCGGCTTCTCGTGCAGTTTGTGGTGGAGAACGCTCCGCAGTGGATCGAGCGCTCGGGCCCACGAGTCATCAGCGAAGCCGAAGAGCTTGGGCGCTTCCTGAAGCTCCTTGAGGCAGTGGCCGGCCGCTCCACCTACGCGGCGCTTCTCTACCAGTACCCGAACGCCTGTGCGCGAGTCGGGCGCATCCTGGCAGCTAGCCGTTGGAGCGCGGACTACATCGTGCGCCACCCGATCGTACTCGACGAACTGGTCGATTCGCGAAGCAAGGAGATGGACGACTACACGCCGGTCGACTGGACGAAGTGGCGCGATGCGCTTCACGAAGCGCTTCTCTCCGCCGCGGGCGATCAGGAGCGGCAGATGAACTACCTGCGCGACGCCCATCACGGCGCCGTCTTCCGGCTTCTCGTCGCCGACCTCGACGGGCGCTTCGCCGTGGAGCGTCTGGCCGATCAGCTCTCGGCCCTGGCCGACGCGGTGATTGCGGAAGTGATCGACCTCGCCTGGCAGAGCCTGCCCAACCATCCCGAGGAGCCCCCGAAGTTCGCCGTCATCGGCTACGGCAAATTGGGCGGAAAAGAGCTGGGCTACCAGAGCGACCTCGACATCGTCTTCCTCTACGACGACCCCAATGCCGATGGGGACATGATGTACAGCCGGCTCGTGCGCCGCATGATGAGCGCGCTCACCGTGCAGACTTCTTCCGGGAAGCTCTTCGACGTGGATCTCCGCCTTCGTCCGAACGGCGAGAACGGACTTGCGGTCTGCTCATTCGAGATGTTCTCGCGCTACCAGCGAAACATCGACGGCAACGGCGCCTGGCTCTGGGAACATCAGGCGCTCACGCGCGCGAGGTTCGTTGCAGGCGACCCGGACTTGGGCCGCATGTTCGAGGCCGAGCGCGAGGCGATTCTGCGGATGCCCCGAGAGATCGAGCCCCTGAGGGCTGAAATCCTCGCCATGAGAAAGAAGATGCTCGAAGGCCACCCCAACCGCACGGCGCTCTTCGATTTGAAGCACAGCCGCGGCGGCATGGTGGACGTGGAGTTCATCGTGCAGTTCCTCGTGCTCGGCTGGAGTGCGGAGCATCCCGAGCTCGTCAACAATTTCGGCAACATCCTGCTCCTAGAGATGGGGGCGCGCCTGGGATTGGTCGGCGAGAAGCTCGCCGAAGCCGCCGTGCGCGCCTACCGCCGCTACAGGGCGCTGCAGCACGAAATCCGTCTCAATGCGGGCGAGAGCGTGCCGGCGCGCGTGTCGCCCGAGCTCGTCGAGTCCGAGCGCGAGGCCGTCCTGGCGCTTTGGCGGAGCGTCTTCAATACGGACGATCCGCAGTGAGGCGCTAATCCTTCGGCAGTAGCCGCGGACGCTCAGCAGACGGCTTCGCAGAACTACAATAGGAACTTCATCAGAGGCACCGGGTTTACCCTGAGAGCATTCTTCGGGTACCGGTGCTGCTTCTTTCCTTCAGCATTTGCGAGCCATGCCGATTTCCGAGTCCACCTACCACGCGCCTTCCTGGTGCCCGGGCGGCCACCTTCAGACCGTCATTCCGGCGCGCTTATCCAAGCGCCCCCGCGTTTCGTACCGCCGGGAGATCGTCCGCACGCCCGACGACGACATCGTCGTCTGGGACTGGTCGACCCCTGAGCCCACGGATCCCGAGGCGCCGGTGCTGGTGCACTTTCACGGTCTTGAAGGCGGCAGCGACAGCCATTACGCCGAGGCGCTCATGGCCAAATGCGCCGAGCTCGGATGGCGCGGCGTGGTCGCCCACTTCCGCAGCTGCGGCGGCATGATGAACCTGAAGCCCCGCTCCTACTATGCGGGCGATACGGAGGACAACAGCTGGGTGCTCCGCACCGTCAAGGGGCGCTTTCCCAAGGCGAAGCTCTACGCTGTAGGCGTGAGTCTGGGCGGCAACCAGCTGACGAAGTGCCTGGGCGAGCTCGGCAGTCGCGCGATTGGACTCGTTGAGGGCGCCGTCTCCATCTGCGCGCCGATCGACCTCGTAGCCGGCAGTGAACGTATGAGCAAGGGCGTCAACGTCTTCTACCAGCAGATGTTTCTGAAGACTCTGAAGGAGAAGCTCGAGGAAAAGGCGCGCGCCTTCCCTGATCTTTTCGATCTTCAGAAAGCGAAGGACTGCCGGAGTCTGTATGATTTCGACGAAATCTACACGGCGCCGGTGCACGGCTTCGCTTCCGCCATGGAATATTGGCAGAAGTGCTCGGCCAAGCAGTACCTTCCCGGCGTGCGCGTGCCGCTTCTCCTTCTCAACGCCAAGAACGATCCGTTTCTGCCTGCCTGGGTGCTTCCCACGGCCGCAGAGATGAGCTCGTCCGTACTCGGCGAATTCCCGGAGGAGGGCGGGCACGTGGGCTTCCCCGAAGGGCGGAAGTTCGCCGGGGATGTGCTCTACCTCCCGCGCCGTGTGATGACCTTTTTCGGCACCGGCAGCTGAACCGTCTGCGTCGGGCGCCGATCTTTTGCAATTGAAGGGCGCGCCGGCCTTACCTTCCGGTCTGCGCCCGCGAAGGAGTGAAAAAGTGGCGCTCAGCCTGCAGTTTCCCAAGGGCCGCATCGGCCGAATCGGCCTCATCAGCCTTGTTCTCTTCATCCTCACGATTCCGCTCGGCAACTGGGTGGTTTCAAACGTGGGCCTCGTCTGTGATCCGAACGGACCGTGCCTCATCCCGGTGTGGCCTGGCGTCTGGTCGCCCTCGGCCGTAATGGTGGCGGGCCTTGCCCTCGTGCTGCGCGACGCCGTGCAGTCGATTCTGGGCAACCTCTGGGCGGTGGTCGCCATCGTGGTGGGAGCGCTTCTCTCCTACGTCCTCGCCGATCCGGCCGTGGTGCTCGGCTCGACAGCTGCCTTCCTCTTCTCTGAGCTCGCCGACTTCGCGGTCTATACGCCCATGCGCCACCGCTATCCGAGCTCGGCCGTGATCATCTCAGGGCTCGTGGGCTCCGTGGTCGACAGCATGATCTTCTTGACGCTCGCTTTCGGCAGCCTCGACTACCTCTTCGGCCAGGTGCTCGGCAAGTTCTGGATGAGCCTCCTCGGCGGCGCCGTCCTCTGGTACATCCGCCATCGTCAGCAGCGTTTCGCTGCCGCGGCCGCCTAACTCCGGCTTCGATCTCATTCAGGCGCCTTTGCTGCAAACGGATGCGGCGAAGGCGCTTTTTCTTTGGGCGACGACGGCAAGGCCGCCTTAAGCCGGTTCACCGAGAATGCGGAGCTGACAGCAATTTCAGGCTCCTTCCACCATGGCTCATCACGAACAGATCTGCGCTCCGAAGTACAAGGCGGGCGTGCTTATCATCAATACGGGGTCGCCCGACGCGCCCGAAACGGCGGCCGTCCGCCGCTATTTGGGAGAGTTCCTCTCCGACCAACGCGTGATCGAGCTCCCCAAATGGAAGTGGTGGCCGATCCTGCACGGCATCATCCTCCGCGTCCGTCCGGCCAAGTCCGCCGAGCGCTACAAGGGCGTCTGGATGCCGGAAGGCTCGCCTTTGATCGTTCACACCCGCCGCACGGCCGAAAAGCTCCAGGCGGCGCTTGGGGGCGGCGTCAAGGTCGACTGGGCGATGCGCTACGGCAACCCCAACGTGCGCGAGGTCTTCCGCAGGATGGGCGAAGAATGCGGGCGCGTCCTTGTGATGCCGATGTTCGCGCAGTACGCCGCGCAGACGTCGGCTGCGTGCCTCGACGAAGTGTTCTCCGAACTTCAGAAGATGAGGAGCCAGCCGGCGCTGCGCACCATCCGCGAGTACCACCTGGATCCGGGCTACCTTGATGCGCTCGCTGCCCAGGTGCGCCGCTTCTGGGAGAAGAACGGACGCCCCGATCAGGCGGGCGGCGTCTTCATCATGAGCTTTCACGGGATTCCGAAGAAGAGCTCCGACCTGGGCGACGTCTATGAGGCGCAGTGCCATGAGACAGCGCGCGCTCTGGCCGAGCGTCTGGGGCTTGCCGAAGGCGCCTGGCGGACGACCTTCCAGAGCCGGTTCGGGCGCGAGGAGTGGCTCAAGCCCTATACGCAGCCGACGGTCGAAGAGATCGGTGCGGCGACGCCGCGCATCGACATCGTGTGCCCGGGGTTTGCCGCCGACTGTCTCGAGACGATCGAGGAGATCGGCGACGAAGTGCGCGGCGCCTACATGAAGGTCAACCCCAAGGGGACCTTCAACTACATCCCGGCCCTCAACGCAGGAGACGATGCCGTCGCGGCCTACGAGGCGATCATTCGGCGCGAACTCTCGAGCTGGGCTTGAAAATCCGGTGCTTCGCCCCCATATTCAAAGGAACTGAAGTAGTTGCTGCCGACTCCTCTGGGGTCGGCAAAGTACAGGACTAGAAGCAAATGACCGATCAGAACGAACAGAACCAGAAGAGCGAATGCTGCGGCGGCAAGTGCGGCGAAGCGCACGAGCAGAACCACGCCTGCGGGTGCGGCCACGCGGAGGGCGAGGCCGGCTGCTGCTGCGGTCAGCAGACTGAGGGCGAGGGTCCCAAGACCGAAGAGGCGAAGGAGCCGACTGTTCAGGAGCTCAAGGCTCAGGTGAAGGGACTCGAGCAGAAGGTGGTCGAGCACTACGACCTCTATGTGCGCGCGATGGCCGAGCTTGAGAACACCCGTCGCCGCTCGTCCGAAGAGCTCGTGAAGACGCGCAAGTTCGCGATCGAGAAGTTTGCCGAGAACCTGCTCCCCGTGGTCGACAGCCTTGAAAAGGCGCTCGAAGCCACGGCCAAGGAAGAGAACAACCCCATCCGCGAAGGCATGGAGGCGACTTACCGCCAGCTCGTTCACGCGCTCGACGTCTCTGACATGAAGCCGATCGACCCGAAGGGTGAGGCGTTCGATCCGCACTTCCATATGGCGATCACGATGGTGCCCGCGCCCGAAGGCGTCAAGCCCGGCATGGTCGTGCAGGTCTTCCAGCGCGGCTGGAACATCGCCGGCCGCGTGCTGCGTCCGGCCATGGTGAGCGTGGCTCAGGGCTGATGAAGAAGCTCTAGAGATTCTGAGCCTCAGAAACATCCCGAAGACGTCGATAACGCCTTCGGGATTTTTTTTGAGCATCGCCCTTGAAAAAAAATAGGGCATCCCCATATAGGGATTAAAGAGGAACGGAGGCCTCAAGCCTCCCGACACAGATTTCATAAATCCGACCTCCGGCGCCCGCTGGCAAGAAGCCTGATCTAGAGCGCGCCGGAAGCCGGCAAAGCAACTTTGAGGAACTGCGAAAAATGGCAAAGATCATCGGTATTGACCTTGGCACGACGAATTCCGCGGTCGCCGTCATGGAAGGCGACCACGTCAAGGTGATCGAGAACAGCGAAGGCGCCCGCACGACGCCCTCGATCGTTGCCTATCTCGACAACGGCGAAATCCTGGTCGGCGCCACCGCCAAGCGCCAGGCCGTCACGAACCCGAAGAACACGCTCTTCGCCGTGAAGCGCCTCATCGGCCGCCGCTTCGACGACGCCGAAGTCCAGAAGGACCTGAAGCTCGCCCCGTTCGCCATCGTCCGCGCCGACAACGGCGACGCCTGGGTTGAAGCCGACGGCAAGAAGCTTGCTCCGCAGCAGGTTTCCGCCGAAGTGCTCCGCAAGATGAAGAAGACCGCTGAGGACTACCTCGGCGAGCCCGTCACGGAAGCCGTCATCACGGTGCCGGCCTACTTCAACGACAGCCAGCGCCAGGCGACGAAGGACGCCGGCCGCATCGCCGGTCTCGAAGTGAAGCGCATCATCAACGAACCGACCGCTGCTGCTCTTGCCTTCGGCATGGACAAGGCCGGCACGCAGGACCGCACGATCGCCGTCTATGACTTGGGCGGCGGCACGTTCGATATTTCGATCATCGAAATCGCCAACGTTGACGGCGACAAGCAGTTTGAAGTCCTCTCCACGAACGGCGACACGTTCCTCGGCGGCGAAGACTTCGACCAGCGCCTCGTCGACTACCTGATGACGGAATTCCGCCGCGACACGGGCGTCGATCTCTCGAACGACGTTCTCGCCCTGCAGCGCCTGAAGGACGCCGCTGAAAAGGCTAAGATCGAGCTCTCGAGCCGTCAGGAAACCGAGATCAACCTGCCCTACATCACGGCCGACGCCACTGGCCCGAAGCACCTGAACATCAGCGTGACGCGCGCCAAGTTTGAAGGCCTTGTCGAAGACCTCGTTCAGCGCACGATCGAGCCGGTCTCGAAGGCTCTGCGCGACGCCAAGATCGACAAGAACGGCGTCACCGACGTGATCCTCGTGGGCGGCATGACCCGCATGCCTCGCGTGCAGGAAGTCGTCAAGGAATACTTCGGCAAGGATCCGCGCAAGGACGTCAACCCCGATGAAGCCGTCGCCATCGGCGCCGCTATTCAGGGTTCGGTCCTTACGGGCGAACGCCGCGACGTGCTGCTCCTTGACGTCACCCCGCTGACGCTCGGCATTGAAACGTTGGGCGGCGTGATGACCGGCATGATCAAGCGCAACACGACGATCCCGACCAAGCACTCCCAGGTGTTCTCGACCGCTGAAGACAATCAGCCTGCCGTGACCATCAAGGTGTATCAGGGCGAACATGAAATGGCCGCCTCGAACAAGCTCCTCGGCGAGTTCAACCTCGAAGGCATCCCGCCGTCCCCGCGCGGCCTGCCGCAGATCGAAGTGACGTTCGACATCGACGCCAACGGCATCCTGCACGTCTCCGCCAAGGACAAGGCCACCGGCAAGGAAAACAACATCACCATCAAGGCGAGCTCCGGCCTCTCCGAGGAAGAGATCAAGCGCATGGTGTCCGATGCTGAAGCCAACAAGGAAGAAGACCACCGCCGCTTCGAACTCGCCCAGGCCCGCAACACCGCCGACGCGGCTGTGAGCCAGGTTCAGAAGACCCTGAAGGAGTTCGGCGACAAGGTCGACGGCGCTGACCGCGCCGCCTGCGAATCGGCCATCAAGGACGTCGAAGAAAAGGTCAAGGGCGAAGACAAGGCCGCGATCGACGCCGCCGTTGAACGCCTGATGTCCGCCGCTCAGAAGATCGGCGAAAAGATGAACAAGGCCGCCGCTGAAGCTTCCCAGGCTCAGCAGGGCCAGGCCCAGCAGGCTCAGGGCGGCAAGGACGACGACGTCGTCGACGCCGACTTCACGGATGTGAAGAAGTAATCCTCTGAGCTGAAAGGGCTTCGTCCCTTCACGGGCGGATTCCTCCGATGAAGAGTGATCCGCCCGTACTGCTTTCAGGCCTTTCGCGGAAAGTCGCCTGACGAAGGGCTGGCCGGATTCCCATCCAGCTGGTCCTTTTCACCGTATTGAAGCACTGCGCGGGCGTTCAGACGCTCGGGCGGACAACCAGCAGCAAGACCATGGCTGAACAAAACTACTATGAGGTGCTCGGCGTCGAGCGCGGGGCATCCCAGGATGAGATCAAGAAGGCGTATCGGCGCCTTGCCATGAAGTACCACCCCGACCGCAACCCCGGCGACAAGGAAGCGGAAGCGAAGTTCAAGGAAGTGGGCGAGGCGTATGCCGTTCTCTCCGACGACCAGAAGCGCGCCGCCTACGACCGCTTCGGCAAGGCCGGCGTTGATCCCAATGCGGCCGGCGGCTTCGGCCAGGGCGGTTTCGGCGGCTTCGGCGGCATGAACGGCGGCGCGGATTTCCAGAGCGCCTTCGGCGACATCTTCTCAGACCTCTTTGGCGGCGGCCGAGGCCGCGGCTCCGGCCCTCAGGGTCCGCAGACCACGCGCGGCAACGACATGAGCTTCACGGTTGAAGTGAGCTTTGAAGACGCCGCCCACGGCCGCAAGATGGACATCCGCGTGCCGGCTTGGGAGAAGTGCGAAACCTGCAAGGGCACGGGCTGCCGCCCGGGCACGAAGAAGAAGACCTGCCCGACCTGCCGCGGCGCGGGCGTCGTCCGGATGAGCAACGGACTCTTCCAGGTGCAGCAGACCTGCCCGCACTGCCACGGCGCGGGCGAGGTCATCGCCGATCCGTGCCCGGACTGCCAGGGCACGGGCTGGAAGCGCACGACGACAGTTTTGCAGATCAACATTCCGGCGGGCATCAACGACGGCCAGCGCATCCGCGTCTCCGGCCGCGGCGAGCCCGGTACGAACGGCGGCCCAGCGGGCGACCTCTTCGTCGAGGTCCGCGTGCAGCCGAGCAAGCTCTTCGAGCGCGACGGCGACGACCTTCACCTTGAACTCCCGATCTCGTTCGCCACGGCGACCCTGGGCGGCGAAGTCACGGTTCCGACGCTCGAAGGCGAAAGCCGCATCACGCTTCCCGAAGGGACGCAGAGCGGCAAGACCTTCCGTCTGCGCGGCAAGGGCATCCGCAACCTGCGCTCGGGCGTCCCTGGCGACCTCTACATCCACGTGGTGACGGAGACGCCGGTGAACCTCTCCTCGAAGCAGAAGGAGCTTCTGCGCCAGTTCGACGCCTCCTTGAAGGAAGGCGGCGAAAAGCACAATCCCAAGAGCGAAGGGATCTTCGAGCAGATGAAGAACTTCTTCAAGAAGTAATCGGACTCTGACGCTTCAAAAAAACGAAAGGCAGCGCAAGCAATTGCGTTGCCTTTTGCGTCTTTGAGCTTCAGAGGGCCTTGAAGGCGGAAATCCGGCGCTCTTCTGCGTTGAAGACGGCGGCTGCTCGGATGAGCTCCCGATCATGAGGCGCTTCGCCATAGCGCCTGGTGCGGATCTGCTCGAGAGCTTCCTCGAGGCGCTTCGCGGCATCCCTGCTGCGTTCGGCGTATTTGAACTCGAACACCCAGCGGCGGCTGCCGGCGTCGACCTCAAGGTCGCTGCGGCCAAGCGCTGTATGCGTTTCAACATGGGGCACCATTGCGGCGCCGATCAAGAGCACCTGCAGGTAGCAGCGGCAGGCCGCTTCGCTCGTGATGGGATAGTTCGCGTAGCCGATCGCATTCAGCGCGTCGTTGAAGTAGCCGATCACGTCTTCAACAGAGCCGTGGGCGAGATAGTCACAGGCGGGAGGCGCCCCGAGTTTGTCGAGGATCTTTCCGCGCAGGAGCTCATCGGCGTAAAGCTTGGCCATGGAGACGGCAACTTCTTTGTTGGGATAGCCGAGAGCGACACGGCCGTTGGGGAAAACCGAGCGGATGGTCAGATAGCCCGCCTGACATAGGAGAACGTCAACTGACATTTCGCCGTATTGACGGGACGCCCTGAGATCTGAGATCGTCACCTGCCTCACCTCGCCGTAGCTCATGGGTTCAGCCAAAGCGTGGTTGGTAAGATGCTTCATCAAGACAGTCGGCTGGCCGCCGCTTTCGAACCAATAGTTTTCGTAGCCGAGCTCCGGATACTTGAAGAAATTGAGTACGGACCATGGACAGTAGACATGCACGAGCGCCTTCTGATCGAAGCAGAAGCCGTCGTAGTTTTCCTTGAGCGCCTTGAGCACCTCTTGATAAGACGTCTGAAGCGCTGAGGCTGCTTCGTTGATGTAGGGAGAGAAGTTTGCGGCGATCTCTTCTTCCGTCCAACCGAGGAGCGCACCGAATCGAGGATTAAGCGATATGTCGGTGAGATTATTGAAGGCCGAGAAGATGCTCGTGTGGCTGAACTTTGTGATGCCTGTCATGAAGAAGAACCGCAATGCGCTCTCACAGTCCTTGAGTGCCTGGTAGAAGTTGGCGAGTTCGTCGCGAATGATGTTGAAAATGGTTTGGTCATCAATATGGGCTGTGAGCGGTGCGTCGTATTCGTCAACCAACACCACGAGAGAGCTGTTGGGCAGGCTCTTCAGCCACTGGCGGAACTGTTGTCCGAAGGAAATGGCGCTTTCAGCGTTCCACAGGAAGCCTGCCGCAGCGAAGTTGGCGGCAAGCAGGTCGATCAGCGAAAGGTGGAACTGCTTGTCCGACTTGAAATCTTTAATGGCGGCGAAGTCAAGGCGAACGACTGGATAGGTTTTATCTTGCCAACATCCTTCAATGGCAAGCCCTTGAAAGTTCTTGAGGCCGTGCGCAAAGAGCTCTTCGAAAGTCGATACCAAAAGGGATTTGCCAAACCGCCGAGGCCTCGCGAGAAAGATTTTGGAATCAAACCGCGCGAGTTCGTAGATCATCGCCGTCTTGTCGACATAGATTTCGTTTCTCTCGCGAAGCGCAGAGAAAGTGGATCGCCCTAAAGGAAGCGGCTGCATGCATGATCTCCTGTTGGTGCGGCAATGACGACTATGCCAGCTTAACGCTAAGTCTAGCTGTGCACCGCTTCCAAACGAAAAGTCCCCGCTGCCGGTGAAGCATGCGGGGACTTCTGGTGGTTTCTGCGGTCCAGAGCGGTCAGCCTAGAGGCAGGATGCCGTTACTTCTGGGCGGGCTCCCAGGGATTGAAGGCCGGCGTGGCGGCGCTCGACGGCGGCAGAACCGGGTAGGTGATCTTCGGCTGTTCACCCGTGAGGGTCTTCAGGAACGCCGTGATCTGAGCGGTTTCTTCCTTCGTGTAGCGGCGGCCGAGCTGGATGTCGCCCATCACTTCAACGGCCTTCTCAAGCGTCTGGGCTTCGCCGTCGTGGAAGTACGGGTAGGTGAGCTCGACGTTGCGCAGCACCGGCACCTTGAACTTCATGCGGTCCTGGTCGCGCTTCGAGACGCCCTTGACGCCTTCGGCGGTGTTGGTCGTTTCATAGGGACGTACGACGCCCATCTTCTGGAAGGACTGGCCGCCCACCTGAGCGCCGTTGTGGCAGATCGTGCAGCCCGAGCTCTTGAAGAGCTGATAGCCCTTGAGTTCGTCGGCCGAGATGGCGGCCTTGTCGCCCTTGAGCCACTGGTCGAAGCGGGAGTTGGGGGTGACGAGCGTGCGTTCGAACTCGGCCATCGCTTCGGTGATGCGGGCGATGTCGACCTTGCTGTCGCCAAAGGCCTTCTTGAAGTACTCGGCATAGCCCGGGATGGAGCCGATCACCTTGACGGCCATTTCGTGCGTGGAGGCCATTTCAAGCGGATTGGCGATCGGACCGGCGGCCTGTTCGGCCAGGGTCTTCGCGCGGCCGTCCCAGAACTGGGCGATCTGGCCGTAGGAGTTGAGCACCGTGGGCGAGTTGATCGGACCCTGGGCCCAGCGGTCGCCAATCGAGGTCTTCAGGTTGTCGACGCCGCCCGTGGCGAGGTTGTGGCAGCTGTTGCAGCTGATGAAGCCCGAGCGGGAAAGACGCGGTTCAAAGAAGAGCATCTTGCCGAGCTCGACCATGGCCGGGTTCGTGACCTCGACGGGTTCGATAGGATCGATCGGTTCAGCGGCGTTGGCCGCGCAGGTGAAGGCGCTCATGGCGGCCGCGGCGCAGAGCGCGGCAAGGGTCTTCTTCATCATGGAAGTCTCCTTTGGAGAGAAAAATCAGGTGCCTTTCGGCGATAGTGAATTCTTATTGAGAAGAAGCTTACGATAAAGTTTTGGCTATGACTAATACTAATTAATTACTTAGTCGATAGAATGCGTCTACCACCTCTGTAGATGCGATTTAATCGCATTTATTGATCGGAGAAACCCGCACAAAAGAACGCCCTGCAGCCGTAATCCGAAACGAGAGGGTTCAGATTGCGGGTGCAGGGCGAGGGTAAGCGCTTCTCGCGGCCTTATCGCTTCATCTTGCGCTTCTTCGCAAACCAGGTGAAGAAGACCGGCACGAAGATGGTGGAGACGAAGGTCGCGGCGAGCATGCCGCCGAAGACGCCCGTGCCCATCGAGTGGCGGGCGGCGGAGCCCGCGCCCGTGGCGAGGAGCATCGGCACGACGCCCAGGACGAAGGCGAGCGAGGTCATCAGAATCGGACGCAGACGCAGGCCCGCGGCCTCAATGGCAGCGTCGAACGGCCCCTTGCCGTCCTCTTCCATCTTCTGCTCGGCGTACTCCACGATCAGAATGGCGTTCTTGGCCGTGAGGCCGATGAGGACCAGAAGACCGATCTGGAAGTAGATGTCGTTGGCAGTGCCTCGCAGCCACACGGCCGCCATGGCGCCGAGGAAGGCATAGGGAACCGCAAGGACGACGGCGATCGGCAGCGACCAGCGTTCGTAGAGCGCCGCAAGAATGAGGAACATCACGAGAAGCCCGAAGCCGAAGGCCGTGGCCGACGAAGCGCCGATGCGCTTTTCGTGGTAGGCCTGGCCGATCCACTCGACCTGGTAGCCCTGCGGAAGGTATTCGCGCGCTGTTTCCTCAACGATGCGGATGGCTTCGCCCGACGACACGCCCTGAACGGCCGCCCCCATGATCTGCGAGCCCAGGTACCCGTTCATGCGGGTAAGCGAATCCGGACCCGACACGCGCTCCCAGGAGACGAGCGTCGAGATCGGCACCATTTCGCCCGACGACGACCGCACGCTCGCGCGTCCGATGTCGGAGGGGAGCGACCTGAACTTGGCCTCGGCCTGCATCACCACGCGATAGGTCTTGCCGTTTCGCGTGAAGTCGTTGATGTAGGAGCTCCCCATCATGGCCGAAATAGTCTCGTAGACGTCGTCGACGTCGACCCCCAACGCATAAGCGCGGTCGCGGTCGACGGTGAGGAGGAGCTGCGGGCTGTCGGCCGTGAGCGATGTGCGCAGGCCCGTGAGTTCGGGGCGCTTCGAGAGCTCGGCGATGAAGCCTTCGGCGATTTCCTGGAGCACGAGCGGGTTGTCGGAGCCGTGCGAGGTGAGGTAGCCCGCAAAGCCGTTCGAGCTCCCCAGGCCCGGAATCGGGGCGGGCAGCACGGCGATGCCGCGGGCGTCGGGGCTTTCGCGCAGCCACTTGGTGAGCTGACGTTGGTAGTCGTCGGCGCTTTCCTTGCGCTCGTCCCAGTGCTTGAGCTGAAGGATGAATGTGGCGGCGTTGGCCTTGATGTCGTTGCCGAGCGTGTCGAAGCCCATCATGGTGACGACGTTCTGCACGCCGTCGAGCGACTGGATCTTCTTGAGGAAGTCTTCAGCGACCTCTTCCGTGCGCGGGAAGGCAGAGCCTTCAGGAAGCTGCAGCGCCATGCGTACGACGCCCTGGTCTTCCTTCGGAATGAAGGATGTGGGCGTGATCTGCAGAAGCTGCCAGCCGCCCACGCACACGGCCACGAGAATCGCCGCCGACGCGATGCGGTGCTTCAGCGCCGCTCGCACGATCTGGAGGAACCCGATCGTGAAGGCGGCAAGCCCCTGATTGAAGAGCCTGAAGGGCTTGGCGGGCTCCTTGTCGCCCGTGGGCTTCAGAAGAATCGCGCATAGGGCGGGCGTAAGCGTAAGCGCCACGAAGCCGGAGATCGCCACGGAAATGGCGACCGTAACGGAGAACTGGCGGTAGAGCTCGCCGGCGATCCCGCCCAAGAACGCTACCGGAATGAAGACGGCGGAAAGCACGAGCACGATGGCAACCAAAGCGCCTGAAACCTCCTTCATGGCCTTGACGGAGGCGTCGTAGGGCGAGAGCTTTTCGGTGCGCATCAGGCGCTCGACGTTCTCGAGCACCACGATGGCGTCGTCGACCACGATGCCGATGGCGAGCGTCATCGCGAAGAGCGTGAGCGTATTGAGCGAGAAGCCGCAGAGCCAGAGGCCCGCCATCGTGCCGATGAGGCTCACGGGAACGGCGAGCATCGGGATGAGCGTTGCGCGCCAACTCTGCAGGAAGACGAACACCACGAGAAGAACGAGGAGCCCGGCCTCCATGAGCGTGCGGTAGACCTCGTTGAGGGACGCGCCCACGAAGACCGTCGTGTCGTTGGTGATCACGTAGTCGAGGCTTCCTTTGGGGAAGCTCTGCGCGAGCTCGGTGATGCGCGCCTTGACGACCTCGGCCGCCGCCATTGCATTGGCGCCCGTCTGCAGATAGACGCCGATGTTGACGCCCGGCTGCCCGTTCATGTCGACGCGGAATTCGTAGCTGCGCTTACCCACTTCCGTGGCGGCGATGTCGCGAAGCCGCACGAGGCCGTTGGGACCATCGCTCTTCACGACGATGTCGGCGAACTGCTCGGGCGTGAGGAGCTGCCCCGGCGTTGCAATCTTGTAGTAGAGCTGCTGCTCGAGAAGTGTGGGCGAGGTGCCGACGCGGCCGACGGCGTGCTGCGCGTTCTGGGCCGACACAGCGTTGTCGACGTCCTTCACGGTGACGCCCAACTTCCCCATGCGGTCCGGATCGAGCCAGATGCGCATCGCCGACTGGACGTTGCCGAAGACGGAGACGTCGCCGATGCCCGGCAGGCGCTTGAGTTCGTCGACGATGTTGAGGTTGGCGTAGTCGGCCATGTCCGACGCGGTCATCGACTTGTCGGGCGAGAAGAGCGCCATCATGAGGAGCTCGTCTTCGCTGCGCTTTCGCACGGACACGCCCTGGTCGCGGACCTTCGATGGCAGACGCCTTTCGGCCGTGCGCACGCGGTTGTTGATTTCAAGCATCGCGTCGTTCGGGTTCGTGCCGACGTCGAAGATGCACTGAATCGACATGTCGCCGCTCGAGCGGATGCTCGTCGTGAAGTAGAGAAGGCCTTCGATGCCCGAGAGCTGATCCTCGATCGGCTGCGCCACCGTTCGGGCGATGGTTTCAGCGTCAGCGCCGTCGTAGGTGGCCGAGACGCGCACCGAGGGCGGCGTGATGTTGGGGTACTGCGAGAGCGGAAGCACCCGCAGCGCGATGAGGCCCGAGAGGACGATGAAGAGCGAGAGGACCGTCGCGAAGATCGGTCGCCGAATGCAGAACTGGCTCAGCATGACGTCAACCCGCCGTCTTTTCGGAGGCCGCCGTCACGGGCGTGCCGCTCTGGAGCTTGATGAGCTGATTGGTGATGACGCGGTCGCCGTCGGCGAGCCCCTTCGTCACGATCCAGTCGCTCCCCTCCCAAAGACCCACCTCGACGGCCTTGCGAACCGCCTTGCCGTCCTTTTCAACAAAAACCGCATAGGTGCCGTCGGGGAGCTGCTTCACGGCGCGCTGCGGCACTCTCCAGGCGCCGCGGTCGACGGTCGTCATGAAGCGGATGCGGAGAAACTCGCCCGGCAGAACGCCCGAGTCGGCAGAAATCTTGGCGCGCATCGTGCGCGTGCCGTTTTTGGGGTCGAAGGTCTGCGCCACGTAGTCGAGCTCTGCGGGGAGCTCCTCGCCGGAAGCCTTGAAGACCCGCACGCGCATGGCGGTGGAGACGTCTGCGCCCGCAAGGTCGCGATCCGACGGCGCAAAGAGCACGCGCACGTCGTTCTTCTGCGTGATTTCGGCGAGAACCGAGCTGTCCTTCACGACGACGGAGCCCGGGTTGAGAAGCGCCTTCGAGACGTAGCCCGTGGCGGGCGCCCGCACGAGCGTCCAGTCGAGGCTGATTCTCGCCTGGCTTTCAGCCGCCTTGGCCTGCGCGAGGTCGTTTGCGGTCTTGAGCTTCAGGCTCTTGGCGTCGTCGTAGTCTTTCTGGCTCGCGGCTTCGGCCTTCCAGAGCTTTTCCATACGGCGGAATTCGCGATCAGCCTGGGCGTACTCGACCTCAAGCGACTTTCTGGAGGCTTCGGCGGAAGCGAGTTGCGCCTTGAGGTTTTCCGGGTCGATCTCGAAGAGGACGGCCCCCGCTTCAACGTAGTCGCCTTCGGTGTAGCGCTGCGCCGTGATGCGGCCTGTCGCCTGCGCGGTGACGGAAACGGCGGCAGCGGCCTCAGCCTGCCCGATCGTCTCAAGCCAGTGCGCTTCGTCGGTAGCCTTTACTCGAATGGTTTCAACGGGGAGCGGCGCACGCGGAGCGGGCGCTGCAGTCTGAGTCTTGCAGCCGGTGAGCATGAGGGAGCAGAGCATGCTCAAAAGGGCGCAGCAGGCAGGAAGTCGGTTCATGTTTGGTTTGTGCGGGTGATCGTTCGTGTCCAAGCGCGCATGAGGATAGCGAAGCCGCGCGGGCGCGGAGGCCGATGGCGCGCAAAGAAACGAAAAGGCGAAAACTGCTCTTCATCTTAGAGAAGCTGGCTGAGTGATTGATGAGGATCCGCCGATGCTTCTCTCGGAAGATGTGAGTAAAAACCCGTACCACAGAAGGAATAATCCATTTGATCAAATTACCCACTGCAGGGATTGAAGGGGGAGGGTAATTGCAACAGGTTCGGGAGCACCTTAAGGGTCACTCAGTAGGAAGAATTCAAGGGAAATCAAACATGATTTCGAAATCTAAGGTGTTCTACCTAGACGATGCCCCTAGAAATGTAAATCGAACGGCTAGGGTTTGTAAATCTTTGTACTTAGTCAAACCTCCAAGACTTTCCTACCCCCTTTTGAGCAGAGGCGCCGATAATTCGGACGTCCTCACTCCAAAGAGAGAAACGACATGCTCGGATATGATTTTTGGATACAGCTGGTGATCGTTCTGGTCGCCCTGTTCTACGGCGCCCGCAAGGGCGGTATGGCTCTCGGCCTCATCGGCGGCATTGGTCTGCTCGTCCTGGTCTTCGGCTTCGGCCTGAAGCCGGGCAAGCCGCCTGTCGACGTGATTCTTACGATTCTCGCCGTGATCTGCGGCTCGGCCGCCCTTCAGGCTGCCGGCGGCCTCGACTGTCTGCTTCAGATCGCTGAACGCGTTCTGCGCCGTCATCCCCGTGCGGTGGTCTATGTGGCCCCGTACATCTGCTGGTTCCTGACGGTCCTCTGCGGTACCGGTCACGTCGTCTACACGATGCTGCCGATTATCTACGACGTCGCCATCAAGAACAACATTCGTCCGGAACGCCCGATGGCCGCTTCGACCATCGCCGCTCAGATGGGCGTGATCTGCTCGCCGGCCGCTGTTGCCGCCGTGTCGATGATCGCTCTGCTTGACGGCTACCAGGTCGGCGGCAAGCCCTTCGGCTTCCTGCAGCTCTTCGCTATCGTGATTCCGTCCGCCATCGTCGGTCTGTTCGCTGAATGCACGTTCTCGTCCTTCCGCGGCAAGGACCTCGACAAGGACCCGGACTTCCAGAAGCTGATTTCCGATCCGGAACAGAAGAAGTACGTCTACGGCGAAACCACCACCCTCGTCGGCAAGGTCTTCCCGAAGACCGCCTGGGCTTCCCTCTGGATCTTCCTCGCCACGATCGCCTTCGTTGCGCTCCTCGGCTCTGAACCGAGCCTGCGCCCGGTTGTCGGCAAGAAGCCCCTCGGCATGACCCAGCTGATTCAGATGTGTATGCTGACGGCCGGCGCCCTCATGGTGATGTTCTGCGGCGTCCGCGCCGCCCTCGTGAGCAAGACCACCGTCTTCCACGCCGGCTGCGTCGCCATCGTTGCCGTGTACGGCGTGGCCTGGATGGCCGACACGATGTTCATGTCGCACCTCGCTGACATGAAGGTCATCCTGATCGATTGGGTGAAGTCCGCTCCGTGGACCTATGCGCTGGTGCTCCTCCTGGTCTCCAAGCTCGTGAACTCGCAGGCTGCCGCCATCGCGACGATCGTGCCGGTTGCCCTCCAGATCGGTACGCCTCCGGGACTCGTGGTCGCCTTCTCGTCCGCCTGCTACGGCTACTACATCCTGCCGACCTACCCGTCCGACCTGGCCGCTCTGCAGTTCGACCGCTCCGGTACGACCCATATCGGCCGCTTCGTGATCAACCACTCGTTCATTCTCCCGGGCCTGATCGGCGTTCTGACCGCCACCGGCATGGGCTGGGTGTTCGGTACGCTCTACGGCTACATCTAATACAACGACTATTCGGTGAGGACATTGGATGTAGTTCGTCGCGGTCGATGAGCATGCTCGGATTCGACTGCCCCTGACGAGCAAAAGACGGGAACCTTTCCTTCGGGATGGGTTCCCGTTTTTCATTGTGCGCCCGGCAGCGCACGTGTGTTTACGTGGTGAAAGTCCACTGT
>Cebus_capucinus_imitator_PRJNA485217_SSR105__coassemble_228_pt1 | contig 38411 bp, 26 predicted proteins | sample Cebus_capucinus_imitator_PRJNA485217_SSR105__metabat2_low_PE_013 | metagenome-assembled genome bin Cebus_capucinus_imitator_PRJNA485217_SSR105 | reverse complement strand
CGGCCGCACGGCGGTAGAGCGCCTCGGCCTTGGGGTTGCCGAGGCTCTCGAGCGACTCGAGAAACGTCTTTCGGTTGAGGTTTTCGCGCTCGGCGACAAACGCCATCTCGGGCGTGACGATGCCGGCCAGGGCGCTCTCGTACTGTGTGGGCGCGCCCGGCTCGGGCCGCGTGCGCTGACGGGGCGGAGGAGAAGGCTCGTCGCCTGAACCCTCGCCAAAAGGCCCCGTGACGTCGTAGAGATAGATCGCGGGCTGCCTGCCGCCGCCAAAGGCCTCGGGCGTGGATCCAAGCGCTACGCGGCGGAAGGGCACGCGTTCGCCGAAGCTCGAGAGACTGTACACGCGCTCGCCCGCCAGTCTGCCGGCAAAGAGCTTCAGGCCTCCTGAAGCGCGGGAGAGGTCCTGATCCTGAGCCGCATCCAACTTGGATGCGTTCGACGGAACCACGGGCGGCATCGCCGTCCGGGCGGAAGTTTTGGAAGTAGTGCTCACAGCTGAATTCCTTCTTGAAGTCGTGAATTGCTGTGCGCGGGTTCGGAGTGCGGATCAAGAATTTCGATGGCGCACAACGAATCGGAGGCGGGGTCCTTCAGACCCTGCCCTCTGATTGTCTCGACGCGCGGAACCTCGTCCGTGCCCCTCCGAATGGAGAGTCTTTTGGAAGCGCTTCCCGCCGCAGGTCTGAACCTGATCCGGTGTTGGGAGTCTTTCTCAACCGGGCTCGATCATGAGCCCGATACCTCCAGCGCACGGCCGCATTCTAAGGAAAATTGCAGCCGCCGCTGTTGGTGCGGGCCTCCATGAGCCCAAATCTGCCGGAAGCGCCGGCGCGGCTTACTTGGCCGCCGTCTCCTGAGCCGGAGCGTCCTCAGTTTGATTCGCTTGAGCCTGGGCAGCCTGCGGGCCGGCGCCGGCCTTCGCGTGGGCGAGGCGCGCAAGGAGCTCGGCCGAATAGGCCTCCACGGCCTGGACCGTGAGCGCACGCCCTTCGGGGGCCGTGCCCGTCGCATCGACGCGCGGGATGCCGTGCTCATAGGTCTGGTAGCGGATCATGCTGATCGTGCCCTGGCGGTTCGGCACGTCGTAGGTCACCACGAAGCTGCAGGCCTCGGGGCCCGTCCCGGCGCGCAGGCGCTTCACCTCGGCGCCCGCCTTCCTGAAGCCCGACTCGATCGCTTCCACGAGCTTGGGGCTCTTCACCTCGTCGTTTTCGAGGAGGCAGATGTCGCGGTAGCTGACGGGCGCGAACTGAGCCGTTTCATCAACGGGTTCGGCAGGTTCCTGGGGATTGGTGGCGCATCCGGTTGCGGCGATGCCGAGCGTGGCGAGCACGGCAAAGAGAGCGGTGCGGCTGAGCTTCATGGCGAAAAGGCAATGGAGAGTTGATGGAGCGAAAACTATAGCGCAGCCCTCAGAATCCGCGCTCGGCGAGAATGTTTGAAACCTTTTCCGCCCAGGCGCGGGACTTCCCCGTCACGTGCTCGGGCTCGAGGCACCAGACGTTGGCCTTTCCCGCTCCGTGCGCGAAGTATTCCTCCGTCGCGGCGCGGTGCTCCTGCCCCACATGGCGGTCGCAGACGGCAAAGAGCGCAGCCTTCCGCTCCGCTTCATCAGTCACGAGCCGCACGCAGCCTGCGACGACCGCGCTCGCGTAGTCGACCGAATAGAGGTCGGGGCGGTCTTCGGCGTAGGCGACGAACGTGAGGCACGCAGCCGAGCATTTCCTGAGGCCGTCGGCCGTAAGGCTCGACTCGTTGTTCGAGTGCCAGTAGATCAAGCCGTTCTCAGCGAGCGTCGCCGAAACGGGCACGCCCTGCGGAGCCCCCGTATCCGGGTTGATGAAGCTCAGGATAGCGTAGCTCGAGGCACGGACGACGCGCAGCGCATCCTCGCGCGAGAGCTCGCGGTCGGTGCGGCGCATGGGGTGGTGAGAAGCTTGAGATTCCGTCATGACTGGCGCCTCCTGAAGGTTGGTCGCGCAAACGCGGGATTGCGCGAAGCGCTGTTATTGGGGCTTAAATATCAGAATGTTCTGCGATAAAGCCGAACTAGACAATACTAGAATATTCGCAAACGACTCCCAACAGAGGCTTTCCCGCTTCTCCCTCGGAAAGCCCTGGCGCATCTTTTCCCTCGAGGTCTCCGCCGTGATGGACAGCAACAACAACAAGCCCCTCATCCGCATCGTCGACGACGACGCCACCGTCCGCTCGTCCTGGGCGTTCCTTTTGTCGGGCGAAAACTACGAGTGCGTGGAATTCAGCGACGCCGACACGTTCTTCGCCGCCAACGACTTCCGCCGTCCGGGCTGCATTCTGCTTGACGTCCGCATGCCCAACATGTCCGGGCTCGAACTCCAGAATAAGCTCAAAGAAATCGGCTGCGACCTCCCGATCGTCTTCGTCTCCGGGCACGCCGACATCGACATGGCCGTGAACGCCGTGAAGAACGGCGCCTTCGACTTCCTCGAGAAGCCCGCCAAGGAATCACGCCTGATCGACGTGATCGAAGCCGCCGTCGCCCGCTGCAAGGCCAACCGCCGCGACCAGGCCGAAGTCGCCGACTTCAAGGCGAGGCTCGAGCAGCTCACCCAGCGCGAGCGCGAAGTGATCCGCATGGTGGCGCAGGGCTTCTCCAACAAGGAAGTGGCCGCCGAATTCGGCATCTCGGAAAAGACCGTGCAGGTCCACCGCGGGAGCGCCTACCGAAAGCTCGAACTTCACAACGCCGCTGAAATCGCGCGCCTCCTCCTGCTTTCGGGCGATCCGCTCTAAGCCGGACCAAGCCTCACGAAGAAGCACCGACCAATCCTTTTGGCGGTGCTTCTTCATTTTTATGCGGCAAACCCCAATCCCTCGTCCGTTTTGATGCATACTGCCGCCCATTGATTCCGCAGGCGCCTCAAAACACCTTTTCCCGCGCAGCGCTCTTTGCGCTCCCGATCCCCCTCTCAGGGAAGACCCCCTCGAGCTCCGGCTTGATCCATCAACGCCGTCGAGCGCCTCTGAGACCGGCCCACGGAGCGCTTCGGGCCGCCCGACGGCCCCGCAGCGCGGCTTCTCGTACCGAATTCCATCCATTCTCACTTTTTGGAGTTTTCTCGATGAAGACCGACATTGAAATCGCTCAGGAAACCAAGCTCGTCGCGATCGATGAGCTCGCCCGCCAGGCCGGGCTCGCCGAAAGCGAATTCGAGCCCTACGGCCGCGACAAGGCCAAGGTGACGCTCGACCCCGCCCGCAAGGAAAAGGGCCGCCTCATCCTCGTCACCGCCACCTCGGGCATGCCCGCGGGTTCGGGCAAGACCACGACCTCGATCGCCCTCGCCCAGGGCCTCAAGCGCCTCGGCAAGAACGCCGCTCTCGCGCTGCGCGAACCCTCCCTGGGGCCCGTCTTCGGCATGAAGGGCGGCGCCGCCGGCGGCGGCTACAGCCAGGTGCTCCCGATGGAGGCGATCAACCTCCACTTCACGGGCGACCTCCACGCCATCACGGCCGCGAACAACCTGCTCGCGGCGCTCCTCGACAACGCCCGCCATCAGGGCCAGGTACAGCTGCGCGAAATCTACTGGCGCCGCGTCCTCGACGTGAACGACCGAATGCTGCGCAACATCGTCTCCGGTCTCGGCGGCCCGGCCAACGGCATCCCGACCGAAGCGGGCTTCGACATCACGGCCGCTTCCGAACTGATGGCCGTCCTCTGCCTCGCCAACGACCTCGAAGACCTCCGCGCCCGCATCGACCGCATCGTTCTCGGCCTCCGCCCGGACGGCACGGCCTACACCTGCGGCGAGCTCGGCGCCACGGGCGCGCTCCTCGCGCTTCTGCTCGAAGCCTTCAAGCCCAACCTCGTGCAGTCGATCGAAGGCAACCTCGCCTTCGTCCACGGCGGCCCCTTCGCCAACATCGCCCACGGCTGCAACTCGGTCGCCGCCACGCGCGCCGCTCTGAAGCTCACCGACTACGCCATCACGGAAGCGGGCTTCGGCTCCGACCTCGGCGCCGAGAAGTTCTTCAACATCAAGTGCCGCGCGGCCGGCTTCTCGCCCGCCGCCGTCGTCATCGTGACGAGCACCAAGGCCCTCAAGTGGCACGGCGGCGTGCCGCTCCCGGAAATCGGCCAGCCGGACCTCGAGGCCGTGAAGCGCGGCATGGTGAACCTCGACGCCCACATCGAGAACCTCAAGCACTTCGGGCCCAACATCGTCGTAGCGCTCAACCACTTCCACACCGACACGGACGAAGAAGTTGAAGTGATCCGCGCCCGCTGCGCCGAGCTCGGCGTCCGCTTCGCCGTTTCCGACGGCTTCGCCAAGGGCGGCGAAGGCGCCGAAGAGCTCGCGCGCGAAGTCATCGCCGCGGCCGAAGACGTGCATCCGCTCGTCCACACCTACGAGGCCGACGCGCCGATCGTCGACAAGCTCAACGCCATCGTGACGAAGGTCTACGGCGGCGCCGGCGTCAAGCTCTCCGCTGCGGCCCTGAAGGACCTGAAGAAGATCGAAGACCTCGGCTTCGGCACGCTCCCCGTCTGTGTCGCGAAGACCCCGTTCTCGCTTACGGCCGACGCGAAGGCCCTGGGCGCCCCGAAGGGCTTCACGCTTCCGATCGAACGCCTCATCCTCAACGCGGGTTCGGGCTTCGTCGTCGCGATGTCGGGCTCGATCATGCGTATGCCGGGCCTCCCGAAGAAGCCCGCCGCCATGACGATCGACGTCAAGGACGGCCGCATCACGGGCCTCGCCTGATCTGACGCCTGACGACTGAGGCGGATGGTCCCTGCCGCCGCCTCAGCTGCAAAGATCAAGAAGCGCGCTGCAGAATCTTCTGCGGCGCGCTTTTTTTCTTTTGTTCTGCGCTCGGTGCTCTCGAGGAGGCGAGTGCAGTTCGACGCCTGCGAATCCTAAGATCCCACGAGAGGTCGTCCGGGGAATAGCTTGTCGAGCGCTCTTGCCCAATAGCGCGAGCTCCTCACGTACTTCACGTGCGGGGAGATCAGGTTGCGCGTGGGATCGAAGCTCACGCTCGCCTTCTTTTCGCCCCATTCGTAGAAGTCGAAGTCGACGGGATACTGCTTCACGAGCGCGGGAATGTAGTACTGCTCGACGCCCCAGCGGTAGACCAGCGTCTGGCGGCAGGTGCCCGGCGACGTGCCGGGCTCGAGCTCCTTCACCTGGAAGTGCTTGCGCGCGAGGAGGTCCTTGAGGAGTCCGTGCATCTTGGGATCGGCAATCTTCGGGCGCACGAGGCAGAGCGAGTCGTCGGCCGTGCGCTCCGTGCCGTTCACCCTAACGACGGAGCAGCCCGAAAGAAGAAGAATCGACGAGAGGGAGAGCGCTGCAAGAGCGGCAGCGGTATGAAATGTGCGCGGCGCGGACATGAGAAGACGCTTGAGGAAGACTCAACTGCCCACAAGCCTACCACGACGGCCGCAGGCGTATACCTTCCGAAGAAGACTGCAAACCTCTGCTCACATCTTTTTCGGATGGCAATCTGCTCAACGCAAGCGGCCGAACGGCCTCCAAACTGCGCCCTCCATTTCCGACGCTCCTCAGGAGCGTACGGCCGCACCGGCGTTGGGCGAGCATCCCGCCATCATCTTCTTGGGGTCGAGCGTCTTCGTCACGCGGTCGATGCGTCCGATGACGCGGTCGACCACCGTACCGCTCACGTTGTGCGCCCAGGTCGCTCGGAAGGCCGTGCAGAGCGTGGGCTTGCCGGTCGCGAGGTTGCCGAGGCTGTAGAGGCTTCCAATGACGAGCTCTTCGCCGCAGGCTGCCAAGACGACGGCATTGATGCAGTTCGGGTCCTTGGGGACGTCGTAGGGCACCACCAGAATGTCGTCGCCCTTTTCGATATAGGGCGCCATGCCGTCGCTCGGCGCTTCCGTTGCGAAGGCTCCTGCAGGAAGCGGCTCGACAGCGTGCCCGAAGGCTGCACAGGCGCCTGCCTCAGGCTTGTACTCGCCACGAAGGAAGGCGTGCAGGTGTTCCACCGGCACGAAGGGAACTCCTGCGGCCCCGGTGCTCCCCGTTGATTCCGATGCAGAACGGGGCTTCGGCGCGGCATTGGAACGAACCGTCTCAGCCGGTTTTGCACCCTCACCAGCGGGCGATGCAGTAGCCTCCTTTGCGTCCAGAGGCGTAGAGAAGAGCACGTCGAGGCCGATGCCGAAATAGGCGGACAGGCGCTCCAGCGCCGGCTGCCGCGGCACCGCGCCCTTCGTCATGCGGGTCATCGTGGCCGGATCGACCTCGATCGCTTCCGCCAGCGCCTTCCGGGTGAGCTGGTGCTTCCAGAGGAGAAAGTTCAAGTTGCGGGTAAAAACGGGATTCGAGGCCATGTCAATCGATTTGCAATTATTGCCAACTACTTGATATTTTGGTCAATTTACTTGAATGCAATTGCGTAAGCAAATTGTATTTTAAATTGCAGTGTACTGCAATGCTCGAGGCTGCAATTGCATGCAATAAATTGCGGATTGCACTTCAGATCTGCCGAATCCATAGCGATGCAGCCTCGTAGAATCGTCTCGAGCCGCCGCGTCTGTCGGTCGTCCCGAATCGTTTATTGAAACGAGATTCCCTCATGTCTCTGCCGTCTTCCCGCCATCCCATCCGCATCTTTGCCGCGGGCAGCCTTCGCCGCGCGCTTCCCGCCGTGCTCGGCGTTCTTCATCCCGCTTCGGACAGCACGCCCGCGTTCGACTTCCGCTTCGGCCCTGCCGGCCTGCTGCGCCGCGAAATCGAGGTGCTGTCTGCGGCAGAGCGCCCGGACCTCTTCGTCTCGGCCGACATCCGGCATGCTCAGGCGCTCAAGCGCATGGGCATCGGCCTTGAAGTGCGTCCTCTCGCAGAAAATCGGCTGATGATCGTGATGCCTGCCCGCGGTCCGGCCTCTCGAAGGCTCGACGCGATTTCGAGGTCGTTCAGCTCGCAAAGTCTCCCGCCGTGGCTCGAACTGCAGCTTTCGCCGGGACTGCGCGTCGGGACCTCGACGCCGGGCGCAGACCCGGGCGGCGACTATGCGGAAGCCCTTTTCGAGGGAGCCCGCCGATACGGCCGGCTACTCCCTGAAATCCTGCGCGCCAAGGCGCTGCGCCTCGTGGGCGGCTCCATTGCCAGCAATGCTGCCGGCAGAAGCCCTTCCGTCATCGAGCGCCTTGAGCGGCGCGACGCCGATCTCTTTTTCTCCTACCGCACCAACGCTGTCAACTACGAAGCCGCGGGCGGGATGCGGATGCTTGAGATCCCTGACGCCGACAACGTCCGCGCAGTCTTCGGGATGCTCGAACTCACAGACAGAGGCGCCGCCGTCGCGCGGATGCTTCTTTCAAGGAAAGCTTCCGCACAGCTTGAGTCCTTCGGCTTCAGGCCGCTCGGCCGCTGATCGACCGCCTTCGGCTTCAGCTCAGAGCTCGAAGTCGGGCACGAGAAGGCTCTGCACCGGCTGACCGTCCGTCAGGGCTGCCGCCTTCACCATCTCCGCCATCCGCACGCCGAAGGCCTCGCGGATGTGCTCCGCCGTGAGCATGTCGTCCTTGGGACCACGCTCAAGGCGGCCGCCCGGCATGAGGAGGAGCACCTGATCCGCCGCGAGCTCGGCGTGGAGCGGATCGTGCGTCGTGAAGAGAATGCTGCGTCCTTCGCGCGCGAGCTCGAGCATGAGCTTCAGCACCGTCTGCTGATTGGGAAGGTCCAATGCGGCGGTGGGTTCGTCGAAGAAGATGAGGGGCGCGTCGCCCGCGAGCGCCCGTGCGATTACGAAGAGCTGCTGCTGACCGCCCGAGAGTTCCCGAAAGGGGCGCTCGGCCAGATGCTCGAGCCCGAGGCGCTCGATCGCCCTGTGGGCCGCTTGGGCGTCCGATTTGGTCGGCGTACTGAAGAGCCCGATGCGCCTCGCGCGCCCCATGAGCACGATGTCGAAGGCCGTGAAGCCCAGCGCATCGTTGAAGCACTGCGGCACGAGCGCGAAGTCGCTCGAACGCTCGATGCGGCCGTTCTTCTTGGGCAGGAGCCCCGTGAGCGTGTCGAGGAGCGTGCTCTTTCCCGCGCCGTTCCGCCCGAGGAGCGCCGTGATGCTGCCGGCCTTGAGTTCGAACGAGACCGGACCGCCCAGAGCGGCATCGCGCCCGAAGACCAGACCGTCAGCGGCAAGAAGCGTTTCGGCGTGAAGCTCTCTCATCGTTCTTTCCCTCCCGTTCTTTCCCAGGTCCGCCCATCAGCCCGCCAGCCTGCGGCGGCTGCGCAAGAGCAGCACCGCGAAGACGGGCGCGCCAATCAGCGCCGTCAGGATGCCCAACGGAATTTCTGCGCGCGTAAGCGTGCGGGCGAGGTCGTCGACCAGAAGCATCATGATGCCGCCCAGCCAGAAGGCTGCCGGGAGCAGCCTCGCGTGATCGGTGCCGACCACCATGCGCGCGAGATGCGGAACGACCAGACCGATCCATCCGATGCTGCCGCTCCCCGACACCTGGGCGGCCGTCAGCACCGCGCAGAGCGCGAGCACGGCGCCCCTCAGCGCCTTGACGGGAACGCCCAGCGCCCGCGCGTTGCGGTCGTCAAGCGTCAGCAGATTGATGCGCCACCGGAGAAGCATCAGGACCGCCAGGGCCGGCAGCGCCGCCGTAGCCAGCGCCGCGAGCTTCGTCCAACCCGACGTCGCGAAGCTCCCCATCAGCCAGAAGACGATGGTCGGGAGCGTCTCCTCCGCGTCCGCCGCGTACTGGAGCAGGCTCACCAGCGCCGAGAAGACCCCCGCCGTCAGAATGCCCGCCAGCACGACTGCCAGGCGCTCCGCCGACCCGCAGAGGAAGGCCGCCGCACAGACGATGCCGAGCGCGAGCATCCCGAAGCCGAAGGCGCCCATCATCATGAAGGGAATGGACGCGCCCAGAAGAATGGCAAGCGCACCGCCGAAGGCCGCGCCCGAGGTGACGCCGATGATGTGCGGATCCACCAGGGGATTGCGGAAGACGCCCTGCAGCGCCGCGCCCGCCGCTGCGAGCGAGCCGCCCGCCAGGAAGGCTTCCAACACGCGCGGCATCCGCACGTCCCAGAGGATGCGGCCTGCAGTGCCCGCCGATGCCGGATCGAGGAAGGCCGAGAAGCACTGCGCGAGCGTGATTTCGAATCCCCCGACCGTGAGCGAGCCGACGAGAGCCGCCGCGGAGGCGAGCGGCAGCAGAACGGGCAGGACCGGCGCTCCCTTGAGGAAGGGTGCATCGGTCGTGCCGACCATGCGCGTGCTCATCACTTGGCCGCGTCAGAGATCCACTTCACGCGGTAGAAGCGCTGGTAGTAGTCGTCCGCGGCCTTGTCGACGTCGATGTCGGCGAACTTCTCCGGATAGAGCTTCTGCGCCATCCAGAGCTCGCCGATCGCCATGGCTTCAGGCATCGGGAACCCCCAAGCCTTGGCGTACTCGGGCATCAGGTAGACGCGCTTGTCCTTCACGGCCTTGATGCCGGACCAGGCGGCATCCTTCAGGATTTCGTCCACCACCTTCGGATAGCGGTCCTGCACGAAGATGACGGCCGGATCCCAGCCGAGCACGGACTCGATCGAGACGGTCTTGAAGCCCTTGATCGACGCGGCGGCGACGTTGAGGGCGCCCGCGTGCTCCATCATGAGGCCGGTGTACTTGCCCGAGCCATAGGTCGCAAGGTTGGGGTTCGCCATGTAGGCGCGCACGCGCTCCTCCTTCTTCACGTCCTTGATGCGCTCGGCCGTGACGGCGCGCTTCTCGAACGTGTAGGCGATGAGGTCTTCGCCCTCCTTCCTGCGGTCCACGACGTCGGCGATGAGGCGGATGCCGTCCTTGAGGCCTTCGGTGTAGGCGTAGTCCTCGTCGGCCATCGTCGGGTTGAGCTTCGCCTTTTCGCCAGCAGCGTCGCGCCTCAGCGACACCGCCACGACGGCCAAGCCCGCCTTCTCAAGCGAGGCCACCATGTCCTTCGGCGCGTAGTTGGCGATGAAGACCACGTCGGGCTTCAGTGCCGCGATGCTTTCGATGTTGGCGCTCGTGAGGTCGCCAGGCATCGGCATCGAGGAAAGCGCCGGCATGAAGCGCTCGAACTTTTCGCCCAGGTTCTTCTTCCAGCTCGAGAGCACGCCCACGACCTTGTCGGAGGCATTGAGCTGCACGAGGAGGTTGAGCGTCTGGTGCTGCAGGACGACCACGCGGTGCACCTCGTCGGGCACCTTCACCTCGCGGCCGATCTGGTCGGTGAGGAGCCTCTCGGCCCAGGCGGAAGCGGAAAGAGAAAGAATGACGGCGGCTGCGGCCGCGCGGAGAGCGAACTTCTTCATGGCGCAGAAAATTTCAGTCAAGTTGACATGCCGCTATTCTTTAATTGAATAACGGATCGCACTATAACGCGCGAACCGAACGACGTCAGTTCGAGAAATGAAGAGACTTCTGGAGCGGCATTGCCGCGGCCGCTCGCGTGCCGTGCATATGAAAACGGCGGTTCGGGAAAAGGAGAAAAACCCGAACCGCCGCTTGAGGCTTCGCGCTCCTTCCGGAGCCGGGATTCGTCTGCTGCAGGGCATGCTCCCCCAGTAGGCAGGATCCCATCGCGCTCCGCTTTCAGCCGCTCATCCGAACTTTTCAGTCTTCGGAGCGGTGGGCTCATGCTGCAGGGACCAGCTGCTTCACGAGCGCAGTGCGCGATCCACCATGTTGTCGTCTTTATCAGACGTTGTTCAATTAAATCGACCAAACCACCAAACGTCGATCGAACTCATCGAACACAGGAGAAAGTATAGTCATCGAAAACCCTTCCAACAAGGGCTTTTAAGTCACAATTGAAACGATTTGTAAATTTTATTCTTCAGCATTATCATGGACTTATACGAAAGTATTAGTCCATTTTCGCCCTCAGAATACCATCCCCGGGAGGTATTCAGGGTACTTCCCTATTGCGTTTTCGTTTTGTCATCACGGAATTGATGCGCAGGACGTGATGCCCCCTCCGGCCGGCGCATGAAAAGCCCGCCGCCGGAGACAGGTGCAAATTGATGTAAATTTGATGCAACTTTTATCGAAGGCCGTGCTACCATAGTCTCAACAAATCGGCGAAGACGCGCTCGGAAGCGCTTCCTGCCGGCAATCCAGCCGCCCGAATCCGCGGCAAATGTTCGAGGAGAATCCCATATGCTGACCCCTCATCAAATTGAACTGATCAAGGCGACCGTTCCCGTTCTGCAGGCGCACGGCGTCGACCTCACGAAGCACTTCTACGCCCGCATGCTCTCGAAGAATCCGGAGCTGCGCAACGTCTTCAACCAGGCGCATCAGGCCCGCGGCGCTCAGCAGCAGGCGCTCGCGGCGGCGGTGCTCGCCTACGCGCAGAACATCGAGCATCCCGAAAACCTCCTCGGCGCCGTGAAGCAGATCGCGCAGCGCCACTGCTCGCTCGGCATCCGCGCCGAGCAGTACCAGATCGTCGGCCACCACCTCCTTGAATCCATCAAGGAAGTCTTGGGCGACGCCGCCACGCCCGAGTTGGTCGACGCCTGGGCCGCCGCCTACGGCGTCCTCGCCGACATCCTCATCAAGGCCGAGCAGGAGATCTACAACCAGCAGACGGCCGCTCTCGGCGGCTGGTCGGGCTGGCGCCCCTTCGAATGCGTCAACCGCGTCCAGGAATCGAAGGACGTCGTCTCCTTCTACTTCCGTCCGACCGACGGCGGTCCGATCCCGACCTATCTCCCGGGCCAGTACACGACCGTGCGCGTCTTCTCGAAGGCGATGCAGATCGCCCAGCCGCGCCAGTACACGCTCTCGCAGCCCGCAGGCACGGGGATGCTGCGCATCTCCGTCAAGCAGATCATGGGCCGCGGCGGCACGCCCGACGGGCTCGTCTCCAACATCCTCCACAACCGCGTGAAGGTGGGTGATGTGGTGGAACTCTCCGCGCCGACGGGCCTCTTCGCGCTTGAGGACGCCAAGTCCGAGCACCCGGTGGTCTTCATCGCCGCCGGCATCGGCATCACCCCGATCGTGCCGATGCTCGAGACGCTGGCCGTCGAAAACCCGATGCGCAAGGTCCACTTCCTCTACGCAACGCAGAACCTCGAGCACTATCCGCTCAAGAAGGAAGTCGACGCCGCCATCAAGGGCATGCCCAACGCCGGCAAGGGCGTCTTCTTCACGCGTCCGTCCGAGACCGACCACATCGGCGTCGACTACGATGCCGTCGGCCGCATCACCCCCGCCAACATCCGCAGCTTCTGCCAGGATCCCGACGCCGACTTCTACGTCTGCGGCCCGATCGGCTTCATGCAGGACGTGGCGAAGGCCCTGCGCGACATCGGCGTGATTGCTCCGCGCATCCACACGGAAGTGTTCGGCACGGGTTCGGCTGAATAACTGCGCTTCCCCAATAGGTCCTCGAAGCGCCTCTGATTCATGAGCGCTCAGGGACCTCAAGCAGTGCAGCGGCCGCCCGCGGGTCTCGATCATGAAGCCCGCCGGCGGCCCTTCGCTTTTCTTCACCTTTCGACTTCTCCGCCCGCCACATGCACATCACACGCTTTACCGACCTGTCGCTCCGCGTGCTCATGTACCTCTGCGCCCGACCGTCGCAGGAGCTCGCCACGGTGACCGAAATCGCCGAACGCATCGGGTGGACCCGCAACCACGTCGTAAAGGTGGTGCACCGCCTCAGCAAAGAGGGTTGGCTCATCACGCAGCGCGGGCGCTCCGGAGGTCTCGAGATTCATCCGGAAGCAAGGAAATTGAAGCTCGGCGCCGTCGTGCGCAGGCTCGAAGGCGACAACCGCCTCATCGACTGCGCGGAGCCGCCCTGCACCTTCGGGCGTAGCTGCCCCCTGATCGGCGTGCTTGCAGACGCTCAGGAAGCCTTCTACCAGACGCTCGACGCCTATGTCCTCGAAGACGTGGCGAAGCCCGGCGCCTTTGCGCACCTCTACTCTGCAGTGCTGCCGGCGGGTGCCGCGGTCATCCCAATTGCCGCTGTTTCTGAAGACCAGACTCCGCTCGCAGAATTCTGACGACCACCGGAAGAGCTCTACCCAACGCCTCCAGCATTCACCAAGGCGGCCGTTTTCGGAGCAGTACTGCTTCCAAGACGGCCGCTTTCTTTTGTCTTCGCCCTTGCAGTGTATACCTTATTGAGAGTATGTCTTGAACCTGCATCGGATCGAAAACAGTATGCATCTTTTGTAAAGATGCCTTCAACATACGCATCAAACGCATTGAATCAGGGATTCACCGTACTCCTTTTGACGGATGCATGGATTGTCATCCTGAGTTTACTTTTCAGCGTGCTAGGATCGATCAAAAGCAAAAAAAGAAGCCGGCACAGCACTCGGACCCGCTCGAGCCGCTCAAACCACCAAGAACCAGAAACTGACCATTTCTAGGAACAACACACCATGCTGACTCCCCGTCAAATCGAGCTCATCAAAGCCACCGTCCCTGTTCTAGAAACCCACGGCGTAGCCCTCACGAAGCACTTCTACGCCCGCATGCTCAAGCACAATCCGGAGCTTCGCAACGTCTTCAATCAGGCCCACCAGGCTCACGGCTCTCAGCAGCAGGCGCTCGCCGCGGCGGTTCTCGCCTACGCCCAAAACATCGAGCATCCTGAAAACCTCATGGGCGCCGTCGCCCGCATCGCCCACCGCCACTGCTCGCTCGGCATCCAGCCCGAGCAGTACCAGATCGTCGGCCACCACCTCCTCGAGTCCATCAAGGAGGTCTTGGGCGACGCCGCCACGCCCGAACTCGTCGACGCCTGGTCCGTCGCCTACGGCATCCTCGCCGGCATCCTCATCAAGGCCGAAGCTGAAATCTACGCGAAGCAATCCTCCGCGCACGGCGGCTGGACGGGCTGGCGCAAGTTCGAATGCGCCTACCGCGTGCAGGAGTCGGCGAACGTCGTCTCCTTCTACTTCAGCCCGGTCGACGGCGGCCCGCTCCCGGCCTTTCTCCCCGGCCAGCACACGACCGTGCGCGTCTTCTCCGAAGCGCACCAGATCATGCAGCCGCGCCAGTACACGCTCTCGCAGGCCCCGGGCAACTCGATGCTTCGCATCTCGGTGAAGCGCGAACCGAGCGGCGTCGTTTCGACCCATCTGCACCAGCACGTGAACGCGTTCGACGTGGTTGAACTCGCCTCGCCCTCAGGCCTCTTTACGCTCAAAGACGTAAAGAGCGAGCATCCGCTCGTATTCATCGCCGCCGGCATCGGCATTACGCCGATTGTGCCGATGCTCGAAACGCTCGCCGTCGAAAACCCGATGCGCGAAGTGCACTTCCTCTATTCCACCCAGGACCTCAAGCACTATCCGCTCAAGAAGGACGTCGAAAATGCGCTGAACGGCATGCCGAACGCCGGCAAGGGGATCTTCTTCACGAACCCCGGCCCCGACGAGCACCTCGGCGTCGACTACGATGCCTCCGGCCGCTTCACGCTCACGAACGTGCGCAGCTTCTGCCAGAACCCCGAAGCCGAGTTCTACGTCTGCGGTCCGGTCGACTTCATGAAGGACGCGATCAAGGCCCTCACGGATGTGGGCGTTGTCGCCGACCGCATCCACACCGAAATGTTCGGGACCGGCACCCTCGCCTGATCGAACCCGCTCTAGTTTGAGGAGCTGAGAAAAAGGCCGGCGATTCCTCTCGGGACCGCCGGCCTTTTCGCTTCTTCATCTGCTTTCGTGACGATCCGAGAAAGTCTCAGACGCCCTTTACCGCCTCATTGGGCTCAGGCGTGGCGCCCGCTGCACTGTTCGGCCGATCCGCGCCCTCGAGTTCCACGCGGGCGCCGGCTTCGTCGGCATCCGCTTCCGAAGAAGCCGCCTTCCCAGGCCAATAGGCGGCATTGCGGCCGGCGCGCGCGAGCGCATCGTTCAGTGCCGCGTCGTCCGCGGGCTTCTGCAGGATGAGGGGCAGGGTCTTAGGCATTCTCGAAGCGGCTCCGCTCTGCCTTGCCTTCGTCCAGTCCGCTTCGATCAGGTCGCCCGCGACGGCCGTTAGAAGCACCGTCGGCGCCGCATACCCTAAGCGCGAGGAGAGTTCGGCCGAAGCCTCGAGCCCCGTCAGCTCACCCGCGCCCAAGTTGTAGTCGGAAAGGAGCACGAGGCGTCCGGTCTTGGCCGCCGACGCCGCGGCGCGCTTCACGAAGTCTTCCGAGAATGCGGGCGCGGCCACGACGTCCGTTCCCCAGAGCTTGAGCTTGGCGGTGAGCGCCTCGTTGACGAACGGGTTGTCTTCGAGAAGCGCAATGGTGCCGCCCAGGCGGCTTCGCGCGGCGCTCGGCGCCGTCGGACGCTCGAGCATCTCCACCTGCTCGCCTTCGGTCAAGTTGAGAACCAGGCGGAAGACGCTCCCGCGGCCCAGGCGCGAACCCACGGAGAATTCAATGCCGAGCTGCCGGCAGATGCGCTTCACGATCGAGAGTCCCAGCCCGAACCCTTCGCTAGAGCTCTTCTTCCCGGCGCTGCCGCGGTAGAAGGTTTCGAAGATGCGCGTGCGATCTTCAGCCGTAAGACCCGGGCCCGCATCGTAGACGCCGATCGAGACGCGCGACGCGCCTACGCGCCGGACACCCACCACCACTTCGGCGCCGGGCTTCTCGGTGTAGCGGATGGCATTGGTGATGAGGTTCTTGAGCGCCCGCTTCAGAAGCAGGGGATCGGTCCGAACCGCCGCCGGAACGGACTTCACGCGAAAGACCAGGCCCTTCTTCGCGGCGATCGCCGTGAAGTCGTGCGAGAGCTCCTCCATCAGATCGGGGAGCCAGATGACTTCCGGGTGGAGTTCGAGGCGCCCGAACTCCATGCGGGTGACTTCGAGCACCTGCTCGACCAACGTTGAAATGGAGAGCGACGTGCGGGCGAGCTGCTCGACGATCGGAAGCGTCTGAGGCGTCGAGCGGCGCTTCAACATCTCCAGGAAGATCCCCATCGCCTGGAGCGGCTGGCGCAGGTCGTGGTTGGCGGCGGCGAAGAACTGCGCGCGGCGCTCACTTTCACGCTGCGTCTGCAGGCGCGCGGCCTCCTTGCGGCTCACCTCCACCTTGAGGCGCTGCACGAGGCGCTGGTTCTCGTCGTCGTTGAGGATCGAAGAGAGGAGCATCTCGTTGAGGCGCCGGCCCGAATAGAGAATGAAGCCCGTCACGGCAAGCAGCACCACCGCCATGATGAACTGGCTGATGCCGTACTGCGCCGCCACTGAAATCGTCATGGGGGTAAGCGAGAGGAGCGTAAAGGCCGTGAGCGACGGCATCCAGCAGGAATAGACGGGCCAGCTCGCGAAGGTGAGCGCGACGATCACCGCGACGGCCACCACCTGCTGCACGCCCGCCAGGGGCACCATGATGACGGCGCCCGCCATCCCCCAGATGAGACCGGCGGTCGACGCAAGCACGGTCCAACGGCGGATCCAGAGGCGCACGCGCTCGACGCGCCTCGCGTCGCGCCAGAGACTCCGCACGAAGGCAAGCGACGCGATGATCTGAAGGATGCCGAAGAGGGACCAGACGATGAGCGCCTCCTCCATCTCGGTTTCGGTCCACATCACGGCGACGATCGCGGCCATGCCGAAGCACTGGGCGGCGAGCGCCACGGGCATCAGCTTCATCGAGGCGAGAAAGAGCTTGATGAGCGTGCGGGCGGTGATGCTCCGCGAGGCAGGCAGGCTCAGAAAGGTCTTCAGAAAGAGAATCACCGAGCGGCGCGCGCTCTGGGTGTTCTGCGGTGCCCCCGCATTGGGCTGCTCCATCCCCGTCACGGCGTGGTCCCCCAGGAGAGCTGAACGCGGCCGCTCTCGAGCGAGAGCTCGGCGTCAAGCCCCACGGGGAGCGTCGCCTTTCTCGCGATGTGCCCGAAGGGCAGTCCCGTCACCATCGGAATCGAGGCGGGCAGACGCCTCCTGATGTAGGCGAGCGTGTCGGCAAGTGACTGGTCGCCCGGGAACCGGATCGAATCGTCGGCGTTGGCGAAGTCGCCCAAGAGGATCGCCTTCTGCCGGCCGAGAATGCCGGCGTCGAGGAGCGTGAGGAGCATGCGTTCAACTCGGTAGGCGTATTCGCCCACGTCTTCGAGGAAGAGAATGCCGCCGTCGATCGTCTCCATGGAGGGCATCCAGGGCGTGCCCACCAGACTTTCGATGAGGCAGAGGTTGCCGCCCCAGAGCATGCCCGAAAAGCGCTGCGGCACATCGCCGACGCTTCCATAAAGCGCTGAATCGGCCGTCCATTCAAGAGGCGGGAGTTCGGCGCCGAAGACGACGGCGAAGCGCTCGACCATGAAGGGCTCCGGATCGTCGAAGCTGCCCAGCATGGGACCGTGCCAGGAGGGGCGGCCCGTTTGGGAAAGGAGCGCCAGGTTGAGCGCCGTGAAGTCCGAGAACCCCACTATCGGAAGACTCGAGCGGCCGATCGCCTCCCAGTCGAGGAGCGGCAGAAGCCTCGTCATCCCGTAGCCCCCGCGGATCGGCATCATGAGGTCGGCGGTGGACCGGTCCCGCACGAGGGCCGTCTGCAGGTCCGCGGCGCGGACTTCGTCCGTTCCTGCGTAGCGGCCGTCCTGCGCCATGACGCCGCCCATCAGGGTCGGAATGATGCCGAGCGCCTCGAGGTTCCCGAGCGCGAGCTCGCGCCTCGCATGGTTGATCGCGCCCTCTTTGGTGAGGAACTGATAGGACGGCGCCGGAATCACCACGCGCCTGCCGCGAAGGGCGGCGAGCGACGCTTCTGGAACGCCTCGAAGCTTGTCGGAAAGCAGAGTCGGATCGATGGTCATGATGGTGGAAGAAATTCGGAATTCAGCGAGCTTCAGAGGAGCGGTCGGATTGGAGGTTCGGAACTTCGAACGTCAGCCTGCGGACTTCGCCGCGGCCTGCTCCGCGCGGCGGGCGCCGAAGAAGGCATCGAGCAGCGCGCGGCCTTCGTCGGCCATCACGCCTCCGGTGATGAAGGGCCGGTGGTTGACGCCCGGAATGTCGAAGAGCCTGAAGGCCCCTTCGAGCGCACCCTTCTTCGCGTCGCCCGCCCCATAGACGATCCTGCGGCAGCGAGCTTCGGCGATGGCGCCCGCGCACATCGGGCAGGGCTCGAGCGTTACGTAAAGCGTCGTGTCGGTGAGGCGGTGGTTGGCCGCAGCTTCGGCCGCCCGGCGAAGCGCCACGACTTCCGCGTGTGCGGTGGGGTCGCCTCGGCGGAGCGTTTCGTTGCCGCCCCGAGCAATGACGCGACCCTCCGACACCACGACGGCGCCCACGGGAATTTCGCCCGCGTCGCCCGCGAGCTTTGCTTCCTTGAGCGCCATCGTCATGAAGCGGCGGTCGGCTTCTTCGTCCACCTCGGGTTCCGGGCGGCGGTTCACCTCGCGGTTCTTGGCCTGAAGGGTCCCCCGCATCCGGGCGCGCCTCAGTTTCAGAATCTCCTGCGCGGCCTCAAGGTCGTCGGCGAGGCGCCCAGCCGTCACGCCGGGAAGCGGCGAAAGGCGGGAGATCCACGGGTCCCCATCGAAGCTGAACGCGTCGTCAGGCATTTCGAGCAGTCCCTCTTGCGCGGCTGCCTCAAGGAGCTCTCCGGGATCCGTCTTGAGCCACGAGCCCGGACCCTCAAGAAAACGCGCAAAGCCCTCGAGGATCGCCCTGCGGCTCTGCGTGCCTTCGGACTCCGGAGGCACGAAGAGGAGCCCCGCGCCCACGACGATGCGGAGGTCCCGGGGATCGGCCTTGGCGAGAGACCCAAGCGGGATGCCGCGGCGGATGGAGAGCTCGGTGAAGCGGTCGATGTCGGCAAGCGAATAGCTCGTGTCGATGAGGCGGTACATGGCGGCAGAATGCTGAAGGCAAAATGTGTTCACAAATCCGGCTGCAGCGGCTGCAGCCCGCAGAAAGTTTAGCCGCTGGCGGTGCGCCTATACTCTTGCGGCACTCGGGCGGCCGGGCGCGCACTGACCTTTCAGAGGCCTTCAGACGCTTCCATGCGCTCAAGCGCCGCCCGGACTTCAGATCTCTCGGAGGAAATCTTCCATGCAGCACCCTGCGCACCGCTCCCATCGCCTTCCGCTTCTCTGCGCCGCGCTCGCTCTCGGGCTCTCCGCCGCCGGAAGCGCTTCAGCTGTTTCGCTTACGAATTCGGCGAACGCCCCTCAGGAGCTCGCCGACTGCCTCTACGCCAACACGTCCGCTCAGGACAAGACCACGTTCCTGCAGTGGGCCTACGTGGCGCTCGGCCGCACGGAAGCCGCAAAGTCGATTCAGGCCATCCCCGCCGACAAGATCAAGACCGTCGAGCGCAAGGCGCAGACCACCCTCACGCAGCTCGTGATGAAGAGCTGCCCCAAGCCCGCGATGGCCGTGCTCATTTCCGACCCCAAGAAGGGACTCGAAAAGACGCTGACGGCGCTCGCGGGCAAGCTCGTGCAGGCAGAGGTCGAGAAGCGCACGTCGCCGCTTCTCTCGATGACGATTACGGATCTGCTCCGCAAGTAGCCGCATTTCCATTGCGCGGCCGATCAATCGATCTGATCGATTGATCGATTTTTTCGCGAACCATGAATCTGCTTGCCAGCGGCTTTAAATGCCGGCGGCAGATAGGAAAAAGGCCCGCCGATCAATGCCGGCAGGCCTTTTCTCTGTTGGCGGACCGCGTTCGCTTTACGCCTGCGGTTCGTCAGACTTCTTCTGCGCCGCGGGCGCATGGGCTTCATCCCACGCCGCCTGCATTTCGAGCCAGGGCGCCGAGCCCGTGCCGAAGACGGCGCCGGCCTGCTGGGCCATCGCGGCCGTCATGGGAGCGCGCCCTTCGAGGACGGCAATCAGATCGTTCGCCGAAATGCCGAACCACTTGGCCGCCACTGCGGCAGGCGTGTCTTCAAGAATCTGCGCGAGCACGAAGCCGGGGTGCTGAAGATCCGCTCCGGCATTGCCGCGTCCGCCCCGGCCCTTCTGCCCATTGCGGGCGCCTCTGCCCTTTCCCTGCTGAGCCATGATGATTCTCCTACCGATTGAAAATCAGCCTTCGGCCGAACGCAGAATCGCCTCGACGTCCGCGGCTTCGAGCGCCTTGAGGTGGCCGACGGGCCCCTTGCGGCAGCAGTGGTGGGCGAGCGCCTCGACGGGGCAGTCTTCCGCGCCGAGGGCCTTCAGCGTCAGCGGCAGCTTCATCGCTTCGAGCCAGGTCTTGAAGGCTTCAATGCCGAGCTCGGCCGCAGCCGCATCGTCGACGTCGTGACCCACGTTCATCACGCGGCGGGCGAATTCGGCGAAGCGCTTCGGGTTCACGGAGCAGACGCGCTTCATCCAGGCGGGCATCACGACCGCAAGGCCGCAGCCGTGCGTGATGTTTTCGTTCCAGCCAGAGATTTCATGCTCGATCGCGTGGCACGCCCAGTCTTCTTCGCGCCCGAGGCCGAAAATGCCGTTGTGCGCGAACGTCCCGGCAAGACCGATCTGACACCAGGCGTCGTAGTCCTTCGGATCGGCGAGCACCTTGGGGCCGAACTCGATGATCGTGCGCAGCGCCGCTTCCGCCTGGCCGTCGACGTAGTGGGTGGCGATTGTGTTCGAGAAGTAGCGCTCACAGATGTGGGAGAGCATGTCACAGACGCCCGCGCTGATCTGCATGGCGGGCAGCGTCGCGAAGCGCTCGGGGTTGATGAAGGCGGCCTTCGGGCGGATGTGTTCGCTCCCGATGCCCGTCTTCGTGCCGTGGTGGGTGATGACCGAGCGGATCGACTGCTCGGACCCGGCCGCCGGAATAGTGAGCACCGCGAAGACCGGCAGCGCCTTCTCGACCTGCGCGCGCCCTTCGAAGAAGTCCCAGGCGTCGCCCTCATATTCGAGGCCCGCCGCCACGGCCTTGGCCGTATCGATCACGGAGCCGCCGCCCACGGCGACCACTGCGCGTACGCCCTGGTCGCGCACCCAGTCGATCGTGTCGCGCACGAACCCCATGCGAGGATTGGGTTGGACGCCGCCCATTTCGATCACGGCGAAGCCCGCTTCCTTGAGGCTCTCCTCCACGGCGTCGAGGACGCCGGTGCGCCGGGCCGAGCCGCCGCCGAAGAGCATCAGAACCTTGCCGGGACGGCCGAGAATCGAAGTCATCACGCGGCCGACTTCCCGTTCGGCGCTACGGCCGAAAACGAGGCGGGTGGGATTGGCGTAGGAGAAGTTGAGCATCTTGAACCTTGGGACTTGTGTGGGCTTCCTTGCTGCTCCCCAAGGAGTCCTTCTGCCGCCGGGCGGCTGGGGGACGCCGAGGAGCCTTCGAGAAGCTCGGAATGCTATCGGGAAAACACCTGGAGGACAACCCGGAAGACTACCGATGAAGCCGGCGCTTCCGAGACTCCGGATGCTCCCGAAGCCGTGCGGAAAATTATGCGGAGCGGGCGCCTCGAGCGAGACGGCGGCGGGCGGAGTCGAAGAGGCAGACGGCCGCGGCCGCGCCCACGTTGAGGGACTCGACCCCTTCGATCGGGATCCAGTAGCGCTCGTCGGAAAGCGCAAGCGCCTTCTCCGAGAGCCCCGGGCCTTCGGCGCCCATCATCCAGCAGACGGGACCTGCGGCCGTGTAGTCGCCTGCTCCAAAGAGGTTGGAGCCTCCGCGGGCGTCGGCTGCGAGAAGCCGGCCCTTATAGAGCTCGCGGAACCTTTCAATCGAAATGCCTTCGATCAGATCAACCGCGAAGTGCCCGCCCATGCCGGCGCGCAGCACCCGGGGCGTCCAGAGACCGGCCGTCCCCGGACCTGCGGCGACGACGCGCACGCCCGCGGCGGCAGCCGTGCGGATCAGGGTCCCCACATTGCCCGCGTCCTGAACGCCGTCGAGGTAGAGCGCGTCGGCCTCCGCCCAGCGGTCAGCGTCGGGGGCTTCCGGCACGGCGACTTCGCACATGACGCCCACGCCGTTCTCCACGGGCGAGATGCTGTCGTAGAGACGGTCGGCGAGGATGTAGATGCGCGCGCCGAAAACCTCGGCCGCGCGACGCGCAAGCGCCTGGGCTTCAGTAGTCGTGCGGACCTCGGGAAGCATCACGGCAGCCACCTTGACGCTGCGCTTTTCAAGCACGGTCTGGAGCAGATGAATGCCCTCGAGAATTGCCGCGCCTTCGCGCTTCACGAACTTCGGTTCGGCAGCGAGGCGCCGCCAGCGCTTCACCTTGGGGTTGGCGTCGCTTTCAATCAGGAGTTTCTGCGGAGAGGTCATTTTTCGCTCTTCCTTGTGTTCTTCTTCGTGGTCTTCTTCCTGGCGGCAGTCTTGATCTCGTCGATCGGGATGCCGGCGAGCATCGACTTGATGGGCTCGAAGGTCTTGCGGTGCTCTGGAGACACGCCGAGGCGCTCGAGCGCCTCCAGGTGCTGCGCCGTGCCGTAGCCCGCGTGCTTGGCGAACCCGTACCCGGGGTGCTTTTCATCGAGCTCGACCATCAGGTGGTCTCGCGCGGTCTTGGCGAGGATGGAGGCCGCGGAAATGGCGGGCACTTTGGCGTCGCCCTTCACGATCGTGTCGGATATGCAGGGCAGCTTAGGCGGCCTGCGGTTGCCGTCGATCAGGATGTATTCCGGGCTCACGGGGCCGCTCTTGCCCTTCAGCGCCGCCACGGCCCGCTCCATGGCGAGGTAGGTGGCGTTGAGGATGTTGACGTCGTCGATCTCCTCGACCGATGCCCAGCCGATGCCCCAGGCGAGCGCGCGCTCGCGGATGAGGGGTGCGAGCGCCTCGCGCTTCTTGGCCGAGAGCTTCTTCGAGTCGGCGAGCCCTTCGATCGGATTCTCCGGATCGAGAATCACCGCGGCCGCGCAGACGGGACCGGCGAGCGGACCCCGGCCGGCTTCGTCGACGCCGGCCGTAAGAAGCGGCAGCGTTACGCCCTCGGCGCTCCCGGAGCCGTCCGAAATGAAGAGATTGTCCGTGAGGGCGTCGGCCGCCTTCGTGCGGGACGACGATGCTGAAGGAGATGCTGAGCGGCGGGGCATGAAGCTTTAGGAAATGTTCAGGCAGAAAATCGGGCCGCTCTGCCCCAAACGCTTGGGCGCACCGGCGGCCGACGCCAATTCTAAAGCACTGCCGCCCCACGCCCCGCCAACGATTCTGCAGCCGGCGCTGCAGCAGACGCCGGCTAGAAGTGCGATCAGAAGCTCGATTCGCGAAGCAGTACGGCAAACGCGTAGCGCGCGAAGCGCCCGGCAAGGCTTTCGCGCTCGCCTTCAATTACGAGCGTGCCGCGGAGCACCTGGCCGTCCACAGACGGCGCGGCGCACTTTGCGCGCACCTGATAGACCGCTTCGCGGGGCGCATAGAGCGTCTCGGGCGCAAGGCCCGCCGCGCGGATGCCCTGCGCCTGAGCGGACGCGGGCGGCACGGGTGCAGCCGCCAAGGCGCCGCCGTAGGCCGACGATAGTTCGGGCGCTTCGGCCAAGTGCTTGGCCGCCGTAGGCGACGCCGACGCCACTCTCGCCCCCAGGGGAGCGCGAAAGGCGTCTTCAGGGAAGAACGCGGCCGATGCGCCGTCAACGAAGCGATGCAGATCGGATTCATTCACGAAGCCGACGGCCTCCATCATCACGCCCGAAGCTTCAGTCGATTCAGCGGCCGCTGCCGCCAAGAGTTCGCCCTCGGCCACCCATTCGCCGGCATCGAGGGGCTCGGCCATCTGCACGATTTTCCCCGAGAAGGGGCTCGTCACCTTGAGGGCCTTGACGGCCTCTTCGGCGACCGCAATGCGCCGCTCTACCGCCAAGAGCTCGCGCTCCGCAGCGGGCGCTTCGGCCGCCCCCGTGCGGTCGAGCCTCAGGTATTCCGACCGCCACCGAAGCGACTCGCGTTGGGCAGCGAGGTTCTTGAGCTCATTCTCGAGCGCGGGCGAAGAGAGCTCGATCAGCAGGTCGCCCGCCATCACCCGATCGCCCGGCTTCACGAGCACCTTCTCCACTCGGGCGCCGACGGGCGCATAGAGGGCAGCAGCGTGCGCGGGCTTCATCACGGCGGGCGCCGAAATCCTCGCGCTCCAGGGCGTGAAGAAGACGCCAATAAGGATGGCGATCGGAATGAGGAGCAAAAGGCCCTTGGGCTTCGAGCGGCCCTTGAAAACTTCAACGATCCACACTTTGAGTTCCTTCAGAATCGGGAGCATGACGAAGACGGAGACCTCAACGCAGAAGAGCAAAATGCCGAGGAGCTTGAAGAAGGCATGGTATACGAGGAGCGCAATGCCGCAAAAAAGGAAGAATCGGTAGAGCCAGGTCGCCCAGGCGTAGATCACGAGCACCCGCTCCTTCCAGGGCTCGAACGCTTCGGGCTTGGGATCGCCGAACCCGAAGAGGAACTCCCGCATCCGCCACTTCGCGAGCGCGAAGCTCCGCTGATGGAGGTTCGCAACGCCCACCCAGTCGGAAAAGAGGTAGTAGCCGTCGAACCGCATAAAGGGGCTCAAGTTGATGCCGAGCGTCATGATCCACGTGGTCGTGGCGAGCATGAAGGCCGCGCTTTTGAGAAGCCCTTCGGGAAGGAAGCTCCAGAGGAGCGCCGCCCAGGCGCCGAGCGAGAGTTCGGCCGCAACGCCCCCGGCGCAGACCGCCATGCGCTCAGATTTGCGCGAGAGCCGCCAGGCTGACGACGTGTCCGTGTAGAGGAGCGGCATCATCACCATGAAGGCGATGCCCATATGAGGGATGCGGCAGCCGAAGTGCTCAGCCGTGTAGGCGTGCCCCAATTCGTGAATTACCTTCGTGACAGCAAGCGTGACGGCCGCGGCCGCCGCGCCCTCCCAAGTGAAGAAGTGCTGGAACGTATGCGTGAAGGCGTCCCACTGGCGGCTCGTCAGGTAGAGCGCGATGAAGGCCGCTGCGAGCGTCAGCAGGACGAACGTCTTCGTCAGGAACGTCCGCTCGACGAAGAGGAGCGTGCGGCGCAGAAACCGGTCGGGAGCGGCGAGCGGAATGCGGAAGAAGAGATAGTGGTGAAGCAGAAACTTCCAAGCGGTCTCGGCGGGCTTCCTGCGGGACTCTTCTTCAAGACGCCGCGAGGCACCGGCTTCCCGCGTGAGGCTCGAGCGCAGCAGAAACTTCGCGAAAGCCTCCACGGCCTTGGCGTCGGTTTTGAGGAGCGTCTCCGCATTGACGGCCGCAGCCACTTTTTCGGGCGTGCCGAGGCCCCAGCGAAAGAGCATTTCGCCCTGCAGGCGCCCGAGCTGAAAGAAGCGGTCCCGCGCCGGGTCTTCGAGCACCCAGGTGGGCGATCCGTCGTCGGCCGTCGGCCCCTCGTGGAGCGCGAGCTCTTCGCGCAAGGGCGGCAGCTTCGCCATTGGCTTGGCGCTCCCCGCTGCGGGTCCTGCCGCAGGTCTTGTCGACAGGGACAGAGCGGGCGCAGCCGTCGCCGCATCGACCGGCTGCATCAGAAGCCCACCCAGAGGCGGAGCGTCGACAAGGGCTTTCTCAGAAGGTAGAGCCCGAGGGGGACGCGCTCGCCGTAGAGCTTGGCCGTGCCCTTCTGGCCTGCCTGGAGGGGCGCGCGCTCAGTGTCGGGCAGCAGCGCTGCGCGGGCCTTGTAGACCATCGAATTGTCGGCGGCGGGTTCAGCCCGGTAGGCAACCCGCAGAAGCTGCGCTTCTCGCGGCGACGCAGGCTCGGCATTGAGGAAGAACTTCACTTCGCCGCCCGATTCGAGCTTCAAGGCGTCGCCCACGGGAATCTCAGCTTCGATCTCCACGTCGTTGGGATCGGCCACCATGAGGATGCGCTCGCCCACCGCAACGGGGCGACCGACCCATTCCTGGGGGTCGGAATAGAGCGCAGCGCCCGAGCGGTCCGCGCGGATTTCCGTGCGCGAGAGCTCGCCCGTTAGAAAGTCGACGTCGGCCGCGGCCTGTTCGCACCGGCGCTTCAAGACGCCGAGCGCCATCTTGCTGCGGTCGTCGAAGAACGCCTGCTGCTGGCTCTGGCGGTATTCGGCTTCCGCCACTGAGAGCGCTTGTCTCGCGGCCTCGAGCCTGCCGCGAAGCTCCCTCGCGTCCATCCTCACGAGGACGTCGCCCGCCTTGACGGCGGCGTTGGGGGCGACGGCAATCTCCTCCACGACGCCCGCGAGCGGCGCACGGACGGCAAAGGGATGGAGCGGCACGGCCTCTGCGGGCGCAAGCACCGACTGCCGCACCGGCAGCGCCATGAGGGCGAGCAGCGCGGCAGCGGCCGCCCACTTCACCCAAGGGCGGCGCCCGAGCGCCGCAGCGCGGCGCAGACGACCCGCCGCCGTCTTTTCACCCGCCCAGTCCGCGCGCCCGCAGGGAATAGCGCCCCAAGCATGTGCGGCAGCGGGTGCAATGAGTCCCATCAGCGCGCGGTCAACGGGCGTCCAGGGATCAGTGCGCCAGAAAATCAATGCCGCCCGAATGGCTTCGGCGGCGTTCCTGCCCGCTCGTCCGGGCGCGCATCCAGGTGCGTCTCCCGGCGCCGGGAGATCCAGCTCCACCCAGAGGGCGTGTGCCGGCAGATATTCTTCAGCCATTTCGAGGTCGTGCGCCGTAGGGGCCGCGAGCTCGAAGTCGAGCACCCTGCCGCCCGCAGAAGCAGGAGCCGGAGCGCCCGGCGAAGCCTCCGCCTCGTCGGCAGCGATGGATTTGTCGGCGAAGGCCCCGAGCATCTTCGCGAGCCACGCCGGAAAGGCGCCGTTTCGAACGGGATCAGCGACGCCGGAGAGTCCCTCAATGCGGCCGGATCCCGAGTCGCCGGGCGCGCGCCACCAAAGCGCGGCCTGACGGTAGTCGGCAACGGCCGTCAAATCGTTGAGGAGCACGTAGCCCAATTCGCGCCGGGTTTCGGCGCTCCGGATGCGGGCTTCGAGCCTAATAAACCGGTCGAGCCGCGCCGTTTCCGCGCGGGCGGTTCGCAGCGCCGCGACGGCGGCGGCCGATTCTTTGCGGCGCTGCGCCTCGAGGTCCTCAGCCGACTGCGTGGTGATGATCATTGGCGGGGGCTCCAGCGGATGGAGCCGCTCATTCCCGGAAGGACCGGCAGCGGAATGTTCTCAGCAGAAGTCTTCTCTTTCGTCTGCTCGGCCTCGCCGGCCGGGCGGATGAGTTCGCCCGTTACCTTGACCGACTGACTCACCGGATCGACGCTCCCTGCAATGCGCGAGACGCGAAGCGGATAGACCGCGCCCGTGTCGTCGAGCGCGATTTCGAGCATCGTCCCGATGCGGAGAGCCTTGAGCGCCGCCGCCGGCAGAATCGCCTCGGCATCAAAGGAACTCACGTCGTAGATGGTGAGGAGCTTCTGCCCCTCGCCCACATATTCATGCGCCCGCACGAAGGCTTCGCCCACGACGCCCGAGAAGGGCGCTTCGATGCGGCAGCGGCCGACCTCGATGCGTTCGGCCTCCATCTCCGCACGCGCCATGCCGGCGCCCGCGCGGGCTTCCTCGAAGTCGGCGGCGCTGATGGAGTGGAGCTTTCTCAGCTCCGACGCGTTCTTCCAGCGTCCGTTGGCGGCAGAAAGCGCCGCTTCGGCGCGCGCAAGCCGCGCCTTGGGAAGTGCGCAGTCGTATTCGAGGAGCACGTCGCCCTTCTGAAAGCGGTCGCCGTCGCGGAAGCCCACCTTGACGATCTTCCCCGAGCGCTCGCTCGAAAGCACGGCCTGCGCCTTGGCAACGAGCTGCGCGCGGAATTCAACGGCAGCCGCCTCATGAACCCCTCTCGGCGCATAGACTGCGGCCCCCGCGTGCACGAGGGCCGCAGCATCAGCCGCTGCAAAGGCTGCGCCCGGAGCCGCTGAAGTCATTGAAAGACAGAAAGGGAGCAGTCCGCAGAGGGCTGCTTTGGCCGCAAGAGGCCGCGCTCTGCGCAGAACTTGGGGCCAGGCCCGAGAAAAAGCCCTGCGGGTCTTTGTCATCCACGTCATTGCTCCCTCCCACTTCATCATCGAGCGCTCTTCAAAGAACCGAGGCTCTCCCAGGGCATGCCGGAGACGAGGCGCACGGCGGCGGTGCCGCCTTCGGCGCCGTTCGAGGCCGTCAAGTCGTCGATGGCGGGGCGCCAGCTTTCCGAAACCTGCTTGTAGTCGCCTTCGCCGCCTGCGAGCGCCTGGGAGCCGAAGAGCCCCTGAAGCACGGCGCCGTCGGCGATCACGCGGTTCTGCGCGGCGATGGCGTCGGCGAGGCCCGAGAGCGACGCGTCGGCCACGACGGCCGGCACCGTATCGAAGCCCGCGGCCTGATAGATCGCATCCTGGGCGTTCATCATTTCGGCATAGCTCATGTCGCGGGCGCGCCGGGCGAGAAGCGTCTCGACCTTCGTGCGGACGGCCTCGAGCTTCGTTTCGCTGCGGCTCTTCACGGCGTTCTCGACGTGCGCTTCAATCTTGTCCTGCACGTGCGCGAGCTCGTCGGCGCGGCGGAAGTTCTTTTCAGCCGCAAAGCGCTGATGCCAGGCGACGTGCACCTGCGAGAGGACGCTCATGCGGATCGCCTGACGGCGCAAGGGCGCGAGTTCTTCGCGCAGGTCGTTTCCCTTCAGGATCTTCGGAATCGAGAAGAGGTTCATGAGGTTCCAGCTCACCTGCGTGCCCACGTCGGCCCACTGGTCGTTCACGAGGTACTTGTTGCTGTCGTAGTTGAGGCCGGCGAAGAGCTGAGCATTGGGGAAGAGCTTCAGGATCGACATGCGCGTCTCAAGCACGGCATTGCGGGCGAGATAGCTTTCTTCGCGCAGTTCGGGGCGCCGCACCATGGCGAGCACTTCGAGGTCGGAGAGCTTGTAGGGCACAGTCGGAATGGCCCAGCCCTCGGGTGCGTCGGCGAGTTCGAAGGGCGTGCCCGGCTGCAGGTTCATGAGGGCGGCGAGCTCGGCCTTGCTCTTCACGAGTTCGGTTTCAAGAGTTTCGAGCTGGCGAACCATGTTGAGAAGGTCGCGCTGATAGCGAAGCGCCTCAAGGGGTTTGGCGAGTCCGCGGCCTTCGGCCTCCTTCGATTCGGCGAGCGCCTTCGAAGCGTCGGCAACCGCATCGGCCACTTCGTCGCGCAGCTTTTCGGCGCTCACGGCCGAGTACCAGGCCGCGCGCGTTTGGCGCGCGATGTCGGCGACCACGCGGCGGCGGCGCTCTTCAGCGGCGTGCGCCTTGTTGCTCGTCGCCTGGGCTTCGAAGTAGCTCAAGCCGAAGTCGAGCACGTTCCAGGACATCTCGAGCTCGGCGGTGCTGCCGTCGCGCTCGCTGCTCTTCGAGGGAACGAGGGACTGCTGGCCCGTGGCGAGGGATTCGCTCGAGCTCGCGAGCTCGTTGCTGCGGTCGCGGTAGCCCGCAGACGCCGTAAGCTTCGGGAGCAGACTCATGCTCTGCACGTCGGCCAGGTTCTCAGCCACGGCGCGCTCCATGAGGGCAAGGCGGTGCTCGAGGTTGTACTTGATCGCGCGGGCGACGGCCTCTTCAAGCGTAATCGGCGCCGTGACGGGCTCCTGCGCGGAGAACATGCTCTTCTGGTCAACGTTCGCGATGCGCAGAAGATCGTCGCTCGAGAGCTGATCGGTCGCCGTAACCGAGCACCCGGCAAGCATCAGAACAGCCGCGGCGGCGGCAGCGAGAGAGAGACGGCTCTTGTGGAAAATGTGCTGTTGAGGCATGGCTGAGAAGTCAAACGAGAATGTGAATGAGAATTATTACTAAATTTGATTCAAGCAAACCCGGCCTTGAGGGTGCCTTGAGGCACCACTCAAGTCGGGTAGGGTGAAGTACTTAGCTACTTGGCGCTTTCCTTGTGTTCATTGGGCTCGCGGAGCGTCAGAGCACTTCATGAGGCCCAAAGACAGTGGTCTGCGCGTAGAGCGACCGGCGGGCGAGCATTTCGGAGAACCCTTCGCGCGAACCTCTCTGCATGAACTTCTCGGAAGCGCCGTCGGCCGCGGCATCCGCCGTCTGGTCGGCAGACGCATCCGAATCGGCGACGCCGAGAAGTGCGGCAAGCCCCTCTTCGGCAACGGCCTGCAGGTTGAGCGCAGCGTCCGCCTGATTCGCTTGCTCGGCCGGAGCTTCGGAAGCCTTGGAAGCTTCGGCGACTTCAGCGGCCTTCACCGCACGCTGCACGGCCGGATTCGCCATGGCACGCTCGACGCTTCGTTCCGCCCTGGCTTGGGCGGAGCGCTCTGCGGTGCGCTCGCTCTCGTCGGAGAGGGCCGCGAGGCGGTCGAAGAGCTGCGACGAAGCCGATTGCCCCGTCTTCGGGACGGGCGCGAGCTGCTCAACGCCAAAGCGGTGCAGGGCGTGCGGACGGTCGATCGCGAGTTCCGTAGGCGTCATGCCGCGCACGAGGGGCGTCTCGAGCGCGTCGTCGCGCAGGAGCTTGAGCCCTTCGCCGAAGGGCTGGTTCACAACGGCGGCGTCGGCGAGATTGACGGGCGCCACGCGCATCACGATTCTCACCTCGCGCTCGGAGGCGAGCCCGTAGGCGTCGGTCGCGCGAAGCTTGAGCACGATGGTGGTCTCAGCGTCGGAATTGCCCGAGAGAACGCCTGTTTCGGGGTCGAACGTGAAGCCTTCGGGCAGGTCGGAGAGCACCTCCACCTTGATAGCGTCTCCCTCGCCGTCCTTGAAGAACGCGTGAAGATCCGCCGTGAAGCCGCCCGCCGCATCGGCGTAGAGCTCGGCCGTGCCGGTCGGGAGCGGCGTCGTGTTGCCGCGCACCACAACCGGAATCTCGTAGGTGTTGGAGAGGCCGTAGGGATCCTTGGCGGTGATCTTCACAACGTAGTCGCCCGCCTCTGCAGCAGTGCCCGAAATGACGCCCGTCTTGGCGTCGAATTCGAGCCCCTTGGGAAGGTTTGAAACGTCGAACGTGAGCGCGTCGCCGTCAACATCCTTGAAGCAGCTGCTGAGGTCGATCGAGGTGTTGCCGCCCGCGACGATGGTCGGCAGCTGCGCGGCGTCGTTCACGACCGGAGCGGAGTTGCCGCGGACTGTAAGCGTGAACGTGTAGGAGACCGGATCGTTCGTGCCGTCGGAAGCCTTGAGCGTAAGCTCGAACTTGCCCGTCTGCTCGGGCTTGCCGGAGAGCGTGTTGGTCGCAACGTCGTAGGTGACGCCCGCGGGGAGCTTTCCCTCCAGCTCGAACGTGAGCTTCTCGCCGCTCGGATCCTTGATCCAGTCCTGAAGGCTCGCATTGCCATTGACGCCGAAGACGAATTCCGGAGCTGTGATGCCGTCGGAGACAACCGGCGCCTGATTGGTCTCCACCACGAGCTTGATGACGGTTTCAGCATATGCCCCGCTGGCGTCCGTGCCTCGGATGGTGACTTCATAGGTGCCGGCGGCCGTGGGCGTCCCCGTAAAGGTGCGGGTGGTCGAATCGAACTGCAGCCCGATGCCTTCGAGGCCGTTCTCAAGCGCCGCCCCATTCAGCGCAACGCCAGAGATGCTCCAGGTCTTGATGCCGAAATCGTCCGTGATGAGATCTTCAGGCAGCTGAACTGCGCTGCCGCTCAGCGCAACGCCCTGCTCGCCGGCTTTAAGTTGAAGGTCGTCGTATTCCTCATTGACGGCAGGAGCGCTGTTGGGAATCTCGCCCGACACCGTCCAGACCGTCGATTTGGCGCCGTAGGCATCTACCGCCGTAATCTGAATGGCATACGCTCCGCTCTGCGTCGGTTTGCCGGAGATGATGCCGTCCTTGCACGTCATGCCATCCGGAAGACCGCTGACCTCGAACGTGAGCTGCGTGCCTTCGGGATCATGGAAGAGGCTGCCGAGGTCGATCGATTGATCCGCGCCCCCAACGATCGTCGGGAAAGACGCGCCGTCGTTGAGCACGGGAGCCTGGTTCTCAACCGTAAGCGTGATGGTCGTCTTGGTTGAAAGCCTGCCGTCCGAGGCCGTGATCGAGATCTCAAAGGTGCCGGACTGCTTGGGCGTGCCGCTGAGCTTCCCGTCGGACGTGAATGTCACGCCGTCGGGGAGGTTTTCCGCCGAGAACGAAAGCTTGTCGCCGTTGGGATCGCTGAAGAGCGAAGAAATGTTCTGATCGATGGCGTCGCCAGCCTGGATGGTCGTGCTCTTCAGAGGCGAGTCCTCAACCGCAACCGGCGCCTTATTGGCTTCACTAGTGATCTTGAGTTCAACCGTATGCTCGCTCTCAGCACCGTCCGCGTCCGTCGCCTTGATGGTGAGCTGACACGCTTGCACGGACGACGGTACCGTACCCGAGATCGTCATGGTTTCAGCATTAAATGTCAAACCTTCAGGCAGTCCCTCGACGACATAGGTGAGGTGCTTGCCCTCTGGATCCGTGAAGAGGTCCTTCGGCAGTGAGATGTTCACCGAGTCGCCCGGGAAAGCATCGAACCCATAGTTGGCGTCGGCATTCCAGACGGGCGGCTGATTGACGTAGAAGGCAACGGCGTTATCCACTTTCTGCAGCACGTCGCCTGCACCCGTCCTAATCGTCAGGCCAAAGCTGACGTTGCCCACAGTGCCGTCCGAAACTTTGAAGGCAACGCACTTCAGAACGCCCGATACATCTTCCTTACCGGCATTTTCGTTGAAGACCAATATCACTTTGCCGTTCTCAATGGTGTAGGCGCCGATGGCGGAATCGCCATCAGCATCAAACGTCGCCGCAGCTCGGTAGATTTGGTTGTTCTGAAATGTATAGGTCGAGTTCGGCGTGAAGTCGATTGCGACCTGGCTGCTGCTCGCATCAATCGTGACGGTAAGACTATTGATTTCCACAGTGTCTGCTAGGTCGATCTTGATGTCGGGGAAGACCTCCTTTGCATTGTCATCACCAGGAACATATGCACCAGCGCCGTTTTCCTCTTGATCGATGACAACATCACCCTTCACAACGACGAGCTGCACAGTGGACTCCTTGAGGCTGTCGCTCACCTTCACTTCGAGCGTAATAGGCTTGGAGCCATCGGCAGGGTTATAGACAACTGCCTTCAGAATCTGATTCAGCACTTTGCCGTTGACGGCAGACGAGATGATGCTGATCTTCAGGCTGCCCTCGCTGCTGTAGGTGCCGACCTCCTGTCCGTCCCAGATGATCTTGCCGTCTGACGCTTGCAGGTGATCGTTCGCCTTGAAGGAGAAAGCGTCGCCTGAAACTTCGCCGGAGGACTGAGAAATGACGATGCTCGTGCCTGCGTAGGAGCCTGCGGCTTCGCAGTCCGGATCCGTCACTGTCAATATGCTGCCGATGTTGGCGCCGCTTCCAGCATTCATGGCGACTTGAGACGTGTGGGCGCATGCAATGCCTTTAAACACATGAGTCGTGCCCCAAACCAGCGTCTGACCGTCCGGGCTGAGCGCCATATGTACGCCAGAGATATTGTTGGTGGTCGTAATTGAGTTCATGAGCTCAATTGCCCCATCCTCTCCAACGGAGTAGATATTAATCTTCGTCTGTCCGTAATTACCAGCATAAAGCGTTTTGCCGTCAGGCGACAACGCGAGGCTGCCTTGTATCCCATTATTTGCGGACGTCGTTTCTATATCCGCCAATTTATAACCATCAGCAGTTTTCGAAAAACAGAGGATCGAAATGCCGTTGCCGCTGACGGAATTAGGCAACATCACAAAAATATGGCTCCCATCTTTAGAAACTTCCAAATCGAAAATCCTGAAGTTCACTCCCGTCTCTATTGACGATTCAAACGTCAGAGAGCCAGTCGACTCATCTCTATTGAAAACTGAGATCGTACTCGAAACCTCTGCACCTGCCTTATTTGAAGCATAGCCATTGGCAATGAAAATCTTGTTTCCTACGATTGCAATGTCCGTTGGCTGATTGATATTTTCCGCAATCGTTTGAACATGACTGAGCATCCCATTGCTGCCAATCGAAAACACGGAAAGCGCCGTCTTTCCCGTCAATTTGCCGGTTGTATCTTTGCCGTTGATCGCGTAGAGCGTCTTGCCGTCTTCAGAGATCGTCAACTCGGAAACCCAACCATCCAGACCCGTTGCTCCATCAAGGCCCTGGACGGCAGCCTGGCCCACATAGGTCAAACTGCCATCCTCCCCACGCGTGAAGAGCGTGATCGAATAGCTCCCCGTATCGTTATCGCAGCCGGCCACGTACACATACTTGCCGTCGTTCGTAAAAGCGGCTGTCGACATTCTGTTGAGCCCCTGCGTGGACTCTGTTTGAGTAATGCTCTGAAGGAGCTTCATGACCCCCGTCGCAGGATCACGACTATAAACATAGAGAGTTGACGTACCAGTTGTTGCGTTGTAGCCGTCGTGCGAGCCAATGACGATTGCCAGCTTTCCGTCCTGAGAAATCTTGATGTCGTTTGTATAGTCATCCTGCCCGCCCTCAAGACGCTCAGCAGAATCAAAAGCCAGACCAGATTGATCGCCATCAACAGAAATTTCCGGCGCCGAATTGAGCTCCAAAGAGATTTCGCTTCGGATCTCAGGGTGCCCAACATCCTGACCATTCCCGACCGTACCGCCGTTGTCCTTAATTGACGAGAGAATGAAGACTCGGCTTCCCGTTAGACCAGTCTGTGTTTGCCCAGCTATGCTGCCATTCACATACTTCAAGCCGTTCACGATCTCACCGGCCGCCTGAACGTCGGCCCCTGCGGCAAACGAAAGCGTGAGGGATGCAGTCCCGTCGCCGTTCAGCACGAACCGGTAGTCGACGCCGGACGATGTCCTGCCGCTCGAGGTGCTATTCAAAGAAATCTTGGCGCCATCAAGCATCACGTACTCGCTGGCATCCACGGACGTGAGTCCCTCAACCTTGATTTGGATTTCTTGTACTTTCTGACCTGCCTCGCCCGTACTGATCGACACGCTGCCGAAAATATCCATCTCTGTGCCGGCCGCATCGTAGGCATTGTCGCCCATCCCGCCAATCACGGCGGAAGGCGCCTCGTTGTCGGAAACAGCAATGTTGATGCTGAAGTCAGCGGACTGCTTTTCGCCGTCGGAAACCTTAACGGAAAGCACAATTGCCGAAGACCCCGTCGACGTGCCCGGCATGTACTTCCAAGCATGGAGCACCGCATTTACATCCTCAGCAGTGCCGTAAGCGAAATTGATGACGAGCCTGCCGTTGCTGCTCGCAACGGTCGCCACCTTGACTGCGTCTTTGTAAATAACTCCGTCCTTGAGCTGATAGTCTCCGTTTGTAAATGAATAAGCGCCGCCAGCATCATTGGATGAGACCTCCACAGAGGCGCCTGCATAATTGCCAGCGGCATCTTTTTCGACATCCGAAATCGTCAGATTGGAGGAAAAATCAATGGCTGTTCCCCAGGTGCCGTTCTGTTCCGGCGTAAGCCGATAAGTCTTGTCGCCGCTCAGAAGCAGCTCACCATTACGCCCAAGCGTCAGAGTCTTGGCACCCACCAGACCTTCCGTTCTGCCAGTTTCCGTAAGCACACCGTCATCGGCCACGGCATACTGCACCACAATGCCGTTCTCAGTTAAGACATATAAAGTTTGTCCGTCGCTTGTTGTCGCCAAGTCGATCACACCTGACAAGTTCGTCTTTGCACCAACCTTCAGAGCATCTTCCGAACGGAAGAAAGTGACCAAGTTTCCATTTGCATCAATCATATAAAACTTGGTTCCATCTTCACTTCCTATTACAAACTTTGACTCTTCAAAACTTACATTCCATTCATTCTTGTTGTTATTTACCGCAATGGGATCAGACAAAGTCCCATCTTCATTCAACTCATACACGTAGGCGGAAGGAGAAAGCCAGAATTCATATGTCGCAAAGACATAGTTCCCAACCACATAAAACTGGTTGAAACTCTGTGTTGACACCTCTTGAATCTGCACAAACTCCCCATTCTTCCCAACATTGAATACCCAGATGGCAGGCTTGCCGTTCTGCACATACACATGATTCCCGTCGCTCGAAACAGCAAGCTTCACGTCGCCACCGCCGGTTTCCGCAGAGAACCCGGAATAGCTGAAGGTATTCTGTTGAGCATCAAACGCAAGTGAATAGACCTTATCGTCAGTGAGCACGAAGACATGGCTGCCGTCGCCCCCCGTACCGATCGCCTTGGCGACCGAAAGCCCCTCAATGCTCGACGTCTTGAAAGACCCCACCTCCGCGAGCTTGCCGTCCACCACCTTGAAGGCGCTGATGTTGCCGTCTTTGTCCATCACGAACGCCGTGCTCCCGTCCTGCGACGTCACAATGTCCGTGCCCGTCCCGATGCCATGGGCGTAGAGCTGATCAGCGATGCTCATGTCGCCCGTCGAGCTGATCTCTGGTGCGAAGTTGTAGTCTGAATCCACCGTGAGCTGACTCGTCACACCGATTTCTTCAGAGGACGAGCCGCCGTCAAACATCACTTTGTCGAGCGTCACGTCCACCGCGGATGAGCGCTGTTCAGCACCGTTCACCTTAAGCGACATGTTGTCGATGAGGCTCGCCACCTTGCTGCCGTCGACGCCCGTCACCTGAATCTCGACCACGAAGCTGCCGTTCCCCGCCGACTTGACCGTCGCCATGAGGCCGTCAAAGTCGCCTGAGAGCGTCAGGGTCTTGCCGGCGGAGAGCTCAAGCGCCTGCCCATTCACCACAAGCGTGCTGCCGTTCGCCGCATCCTTCACCGTCAGCGTCAGCGTGTCGAGCGTCTTGCCGCCGACATCCACCGAAACGTTCGAGAAGATGTCCACAGCGCTTGAGTCGCCCGACGAATCCACCGAGATCTTGCCGCCTGCGCCGGAAGCTTCAATCGCCTTGGCATCGGTCTGAGCATCCGTCTGATCGGCCACTTCAGCCGCCGTTGCGGCGGCCGCGGCGTCGAACATCATGCGCGGTTCGAGTGCGAGCGAGAGGCTTCCGAGGGAAAGGTCCGCTGTAGTCATTTTCATTGCCTTTTTAGGTTGGTTCAAAAACTTCATTCAACGAGCCGCGCGAAGCTGCTGCGGCTCTCGAGATCCGATGCGATGCGGTTCAGCCGCTCGATGACGCTCTCCTTGCCGTCGGCAAAGCTCGGCGTCTTCACTTCCGAAACGTCTCCGGAATTGCGCCCGCAGGCAAGCAGCGTGGGCATGAGCTCGTCGTAGCGCTGCTGGCCCGCATCCTGGGTCGAAGGCGGAATGAGGAGCATGTAGAAGTAGAAGTCCTCGTGGGACTTGAAGCTCGTGCAGAGGTCCTCGATGCGTTGGCGGATGAAGTCGTCGTCGCCCGTGTCTTCGCGGCCGCCGAGCGTGTCGAGGTCGAGGTAGTGGTTGTTGGCGTCCATGTCGATGTCGATCAGAGTGCCGTTCAGGTTGGCGAGCATCACGATCGCCTTCACGGTGCTCTTGCCGTCTTCGGAAAAGTCTCTCGGATGGTCGATGTCGCCCCAGCCGTCTATGCCGCGGAAACCGGGCGACAGCGCCATCGCGCCCCAGCCCATGGCGATGTTCATGTTGATCGCGTGGCTCATCTCCTCGTGGTCGCGCGGGAGCTTCTCCAAGCGGTTCACGAAGTCCTCGCGCTCGTCGGTGAGGGGCAGCACGGCCGTGAGCGGCACCGTGTTGTCGGCGGCGATGTAGCGCTGGTCCGTCGGGCCCGAGAGGCCGTTGCCGAGCGACGGAATCACCGGTCCCGTCCAGTTGATGTAGGGCCAGCCGCCGGGGTAGTTCGACATGATGCAGTTGCCGCCCGTGCAGGTCTGCGCGCTGATTTCGAACGACCCCGCCGGGGGTTCGGTCCAGTTGAAGACCTCGCCCGGGAGCATCCCGCGGCGCACGTGGAGGATCTTCTTTCTGACGTCGGGCATTCGGGGCGACACCATGTTGGCGACGCCCGCGCCCTGCTTGATGTAGCGGAACCACTGCGGCTCAATGCGGTCGGGCATCGCCCAGCTGCGGATGCGCGACACGCCCTTGTCGTCGTCCCAGACGTTGACGCCGTCGGAATAGGGCACAAGCGCCATCCAGCGGTCGGCGCGCCCGTCGATCAGTTCGTCGTAGAAGGCTTCGCCGATGTCGCGGATCGCCTCCATGTCGCTTTCCGATTCGTTCATGGTCGAGGGCACCACGAAGGCGACCTCGAGCGGGTTGTAGATCGCCACGGCGGCGCTCGAGGCCTCCACGGTCTTCCCGCGGCCGCCCAGAAGCGTGGGCTCGGCGCGAAAGCTCGCGTGCACGCGATAGCCCTCGTACTCGCGCCAGGTAATGGGCTCGACCGACACGGCGAGTTCGCGGGAGAGCTGCTCGCGATCCATGCCGAGGTTCACCGACACGTAGCGCTCGGCCATGGCCGCCACGTCCGTTTCAGCATCTTTGGCGGCCTCCATGGCGACGGCCTGGGCGGCCGCATCGGTCGCCTGCTTCAGCCGTGCGCCGTCGGAGCTCAATCGCGTCGCGTCGACCGCAAAGGCGGCGAGCGCGATGGCCGCGATCAGGAGGAACACCGTAGGGCACTTCCGTAAATTAAACCATTGATTATTATCGAAAATATAGGGTCGGAA
>Cebus_capucinus_imitator_PRJNA485217_SSR105__coassemble_221_pt1 | contig 40399 bp, 30 predicted proteins | sample Cebus_capucinus_imitator_PRJNA485217_SSR105__metabat2_low_PE_013 | metagenome-assembled genome bin Cebus_capucinus_imitator_PRJNA485217_SSR105 | reverse complement strand
TCATCTAGCGCATTATCGCACATTGAAAATTTCAAGTTATTATTTGACCGTTCCTTATTCTCGAGCCGCAGCTGAAACGATCTGGCGAAGTAGTCCACGAGGTACAGATAGAACTTCTCGAAGATGTGGTAGTCGCGCTTGCTGTTGGCGTAGGCGAGCGTAGTGCGCTTCATGGCCTTGGTGCCGCCTGCATGCTGCAGGCCGCCCAACGCAGAGTAGAGGCCGTCCTCAATCTCGCGCAGAGACTCTGCGCCCGCAATGTGACAAAATACCAGGGCGACGTACTGGTCCCATATCGAGAACTTCGTTGCGTTCCCTGGCGTGTAGAACTCGGACGCGATGTTCTCCAACGCGTCTCGAGGAGTCAAGTTCATCAGTTGGGCAAATAAGGTCGTCGTAGCCGTCTTCATGGTGGGGGTGTGTTTGGATTTTGGTGTGGTTACCGTTAATCCTACCCACCTCCGCCGCCTTTAGAGGCGTCAAATTTCATCCCTACATCAACCCCTTGCCGGCGTCACTTCCATACCACATTTCAATTTGGACAGAAGTGGCGCAGGAGCGCATAAGCGCTTCAAATTTGCGCGGGAGTTGGTTCGAGTGTAGGCCGATCGCGGGCGGTCGGCGCTCGTGGAAAACGCAGACAGCAAAAAGCCCGTCCGGGCAATGCCTGAACGGGCTCTTCGCTCAAATCAGCAGGAGCTGATTAGAAGCGGTACTGCATCTGAACACCAAGGAGGTAGGCGTCGAGGTGGCGGTAGCGGCCGACTTCTTCGTGAGTCGTGCGGTCGTAGAGGGAGCGTTCGTGGACGCCATGGAGGTGGGCAAAGCCCACGTCCGTCTGGAAGTCCTTCGTCCAGTGGAAGGACGAACCGATGGCGAACCACCAGCGGTCGGCGTCAGGAATGATGGCCGTGCGATTGTGCTTGTCGTCGATCGGCGAGGTTTCGTAGGCGATGCCGCCGCGGAGCGTCCAGAAGTCGTTCACGCGGAGGTCGTAGCCGACGGAGTAGAGGTAGGTGTCCTTCCAGCCGTTCTTAATGGAAGACATGGCGTTAAGAACGCCAAGCATCGGTTTATATTGCTCGTTCAATTGACCTGCATTGTTGGCAGCATTCAGCTTATCAAGGCTATCGCTAGAGGTCGTCAAGGAATCAAAGCTCGACCAATCAGCCCAACGGAACGTGGCGTAGAGGCTCAGGTAGTCGTTGACGTCCCAAGCAGCCGTAGCCATGGCCCAAGCCGGACCGGAGACCGAGACGGAAGCGTCATGCGTACCATCAGCGATGCCCGTACCAGAAACCGTCAGGTCGCCATTAGTATCATGCTTCGTTTCAGAGCGGTAGGAAAGGCCGAAGCGGAGGTTGTCGACGGGCGCCCACATCACGCCGAGGTTGAAGCCCCACGTAAAGTTGGTCGCCGTGTATTCCATGTGGTAGGGACCATAGCCCACACCAAAAGTGGCATCAACGTACTGCAGCGCAAGGCCAGCGCCGAAGCTCAGCGTGTCGGTCGCCTTCCAAGCGAAGTTCGGGTTGAAGTTGATGACGGTGATTTCGGCGTCCGTACCGTGAGCCTTGCCGTCCCAGTTGTCGCCGTAGTTGGTCGAAAGGCCATACGGAATGGTGATGGCGAGGCCGACCCAGGTCGTGTCGTTGATCTGGTGGGAGATGAAGCCGTGCGGAATCACTTCTTCAGGAGCGCGGCCGTTGTTCTTCTCGCCGTTCTTGCCGACGTACTCGAGGTTGAGGCCAACGCCGACGGCGCCCAGCTGAACCTGCGTGCCCGGATGAAGGGTCATCGTGGCGGCGTTGTAGTACATGCCGGAGATGTCCGTGCCGTCAACGCCGACGCCGGCGTAGGCGCGGCCGAGGGCGAGCGCGGACTGTTCGGTGAGCTGGAAGCCGCCGGCATAGGCCGCCGAGCTGAGGGCAGAAGCCACGGCAAGGGCCGCCGCGGCAATCTTGAAGGACGTGTGATTCACGAACGTCTCCTGGAGGTCTTTTTATTTGAGAAATTCACGCAGGATGAAACATCCCGCAACTTGCGGGATCGCATTCTGCGCGAACAATTTCCTTGTAAAAATCCTCAAAATTAGGTAGTAACCCTAAGTTATCTATACTTTCATACGGACGGATGATGGGGTTCATCATCCCCTGCTTGTATCGATATCTATTGAAAAGTAAGGAAATTTTCCAAAGCAGGACACCGCATGCTCGGACTGTCCAAAACGGATGACCTAAACAGGCTAATCCGAAAAAGCCTGCAGAATCCGAGGGGCCGCAGCCGCCCTCAAGCCCGACGAGGCCTCTGCAGCCCTTGAGAGCACGTCTTCCGCCCTCTGTAGAATCCAAGGCACCTTCATTCATTCTCGGGAGCTCTTCCATGTCTGCTGCCTCAACGGAGTCTCTTGGCTCATCCAAGCCTCAGCCCGATTCCGCCCGGATCTTCGCGCTCATTCCCGCTGCGGGCGTAGGCCGCCGAATGGGCGCGGGCTGCCCCAAGCAGTACATGCCGATTTCGGGCGTCCCGATGCTCGTGCGCACGGTCGAAGCGCTTCTCGCCGCCTCCCGCGTCGAGCGGGTGTTCGTCGTGGTGAGCCCCGAAGACGCCTACATCGACGAAGCGGCCGCAGCCTTTGCGCCTCATGGGGAGCGCGTCAAGATCCTCCGCGCGGGCGGCGCCGAACGCGCCGACTCTGTTTTGGGCGGTCTGCGGGCGGCCTGCATCCCGGCCGACAGCTGGGTGCTCGTGCACGACGCGGCGCGCCCCTGTGTGCGCCCGAGCGAAGTCGCCCACCTCATCGACGAAGTGACGGCCGACAGTACGGTCGCGGGCGGCATTCTCGCCGTTCCGATGGCAGACACCGTGAAGCTCGCCGACGACCGCCGCCGGATCGTCAAGACCGTGCCGCGCGCAGGCCTCTGGCGGGCGGCGACGCCGCAGCTCTTCCGAGCGGGCGAACTGATCGCCGCGCTCGACCTGGGGCTCGAAGGCGTCACGGATGAAGCGAGCGCAATGGAGCGCGCGGAGAAGCCCGTCAAGGTGGTCTCCTGCCGCGCCACCAACATCAAAGTCACGGAGCCGGGCGACGACCGGCTCGCAGAAAGCATTCTCGAAGGAAAGCACATGGCGATTCCGCAGATCCGCGTGGGTCAGGGCTACGACTCGCATCGCTTGGTTGATGGCCGCCCGCTCATTCTGGGCGGCATCACGATCCCCTTTGAAAAGGGCCTTGACGGCCATTCGGACGCCGACGTGCTCCTGCATGCCGTCACCGACGCAGTCTTGGGCGCCGCGTCCCTGGGCGACATCGGCACGCACTTTCCGCCCTCGGACCCCAAGTGGAAGGGTGCGGACAGCGGCAAGCTCCTTTCGGCCGTGATGGGGCTCGTTCACGCCGAAGGCTGGCAGGTGGTGAACCTCGACGCCACGGTGGTCTGCGAGCGACCGAAGCTCGGCAAATTGAAGGAAGAAATCCGCGCGAACGTCGCCCGGATTCTGGGCGTCGCACCTCAGCAGGTGAGCATCAAGGCGAAGACCAATGAGAAGATGGACGCCGTGGGGCACGAAGAAGGCATGATGGCGATGGCGAGCGTGCTGCTCGCCAAGGCCTGATTCGCACCCGCGTCTCACGCGTCATTACGCCGTCTGAGCGTTGGATTCGGCGTTGCCCGCCGCTCTGCGGTTCCTCATCCGCACGAAGACGAATAGGCCGGCGAGCCAACAGATGAAGAGCAGCGCTACGGCTTCGAGCGGCAGGCTCGCCGCCGCAAAGGACGCCATGAGCCCAGAAAGCGCGGAGCCGAAGTAGCCCGAGAGATAGAGCACGGAGAGCGCCTGTGGGCGCTCTTCGGCATCTGCGCGCTCAAGCGCCGACTTGATGACGGCCGCGCACGTGAGGCCAGCGAAGATGCCGGCAGCAAACATGGCTGTGAAGAAGAGCGGCGCAAACCCAATCGAGAAGCCCAAGAGGCAGGCGGCAGCAGCGAGGGAAAAGCACATGAGCGCCGCCGTCTCCTGGTCGAGGCGCTTCGGTTTGAATTTCCCGAGGAGCAGTCCGCCGCAGGCGTTGGGCAGGATGAAGGCCGCGTAGAAGAGGCCGGCCGCGCCCGCAGCAGCGCCGAGCCCGAGATGCTCGCAGAAGGGAGAGGCAAACGACTGCCCGAAGGAGCTGAAGGACCAGGTTGCCGCAAAGGCAGCGGCCGCTTTCGGGAAGTACTCGCGCAGACCCGCAGGAACGGCCAATACGGCGCGCCGGCGGCGCTCCGTCGGTTTCGGCTCAAGCGCTCTGCGCTTCAAGGTCTCAGGCGCGATGAGCGCGAGGCACGCGGCTGTCCCAATGGCGATCTCAGCGCCTCGCACGGAGAGCTCAAACGCGGCAAACCCAAGCTGATCTGCGAGAAGACCCGCTAGCGGCGCGCCCACGCAGAAGCCGATGGAGGGCAGCCCAGCACTCCCGGCGGCAGCGAGGTTGGGGCGCTCGGGGAGCGCGAGATCCGAGAACCAGGCGAGCGCCGCAGAAGAGACTAGCCCTCCCGCAAAGCCCTGAATGATGCGGGAGACGAGAAGTCCCGTGAAGCTATCGGCATGAAGGAGGCACTCGAGCGATGCGATGGAAAGAAAGAGCGCCGCGATCGTCACGAGCTTGCGGCCGATGCGGTTCGAGAGGCCTGAGAAGCCGATGAGCGCCGTCGTGCAGCCGAGGAAGTAGCCCGCTGTCGTCGCAGTGGCGGAGGCGTTCGTGAGGTGGAGCGCGTCGCGCAGCATCGTGAGGAGCGGAATCGGCACGGCGCTCGCGGCGAAGAGGCTTGCGGCGGCGGCGCCGGCGGCGATGAAGCCCGTCAGCCGGTCGGGTCGGGTGAGTGCGGACATGAAAGGATGCGCCTTGGAACCAATTGTTTTTCCTCATCATAGGAAGCCGCCGGCTTTAGAACAATTGATGAATTTTCATGAGCTTTCATGCTGAATCTGCATGAATTGAACCGCGCATCGGCTTCGGCGCGTTCTCGTCTTGCGAGCGCGAGCGAAGCTTCCCGCCGAAGCCCGGATCAACGGCTTCAGCAGGCGTCCGTCGGGCGGTTAGAATGCGCCTTTCAGTAGTTCTACTACTCTCATCCGTTTTCACTTCCTCTCCGAGGCTCTTCATGCAGTCCGTTCCCGAGCTCGCCCGCCGCGTGCGCTTCATCCTCTGCGAACCCGCTCATCCGGGCAACATCGGCTCGGCCGCGCGTGCCATCAAGACGATGGGGTTCCGTGATCTGAGGGTCGTGGCGCCTCGCGAGCCCGAATACCGCACGCACGAGGAAGCGATCGCCTATGCGACGAGCTCGGTCGACGTTCTTCAGGCCTCCAAGTGCCATGCAACATTGGCCGAAGCGCTCGAAGGCGTCACCTTCGCCTGGGCGATGACGGGCTACGACCGCGAGTTCGGCGCGAAGCTCACGATCATGCGCAAAGCCGCGGCGGAGACGGCCTCGCGCTTGGAAGTCCTCGAAGGCGACATCGCGTTCGTCTTCGGTACGGAGCGAAGCGGCCTCACGAACGAAGAAGTGATGCTCTGCCAGGGGTGCGCGGCGATTCCCGCCGATCCCGAAAGCCCGAGCCTCAATCTCTCCCAGGCCGTGCAGATCGCGGCCTACGAGATGCAGTTGGCGCTCCTTGACGCCCGCGGCGACTCGGGCGCCCTCTACGACTGGCAGGGGCGCTTCGCGCATGAGGAACCCGCGCCTTTGGAGGCCGTCGAAGGCTTCTTCAAGCACTGGGAGGAGGCGATGGCCGCCTGCGGCGCGCACGACCCCAAGAAGCCCCGCCACTTCATGGAGGTGTCGCGCAGGCTCTTCGGCCGCGCGCAGCTCACGAAGAACGAGCTCGACCTTCTGCGGGGCGCCTGTGCGGCGATCATCCGCCCGAAGTCCGAACGCATCGGCATGAAGACCCGCGGCAAGGCGGGCGCGGCGGCGAAGGCTGCGGCCCTTGCCGCCGAGTCGAAGGCGGAGAAGGGTCCGTCGCAATGACGCCCTAGGCCCCGTCGTTCAAAACATCATTCAACCCACCAGATACACACGTCAATGTTCAGCTACGCACGAGAACTCATCGCCACCATCCGCGAAAAGGACCCGGCCGCTCACGGCACGGCGGAAGTCATCTTTGCCTATCCGGGCTTTCATGCGGTGATGATCCACCGCGCGTCGCACTGGTGCTGGCTGCAGGGCTGGAAGTCGTTCGCGCGCTGGGTGTCTCACGTCGGGCGCTTCTTGACCGGGATTGAAATCCATCCGGGCGCGAAGCTCGGCCGCCGCGTCTTCTTCGATCACGCGATGGGAGTCGTCATCGGCGAAACCGCGGAAGTGGGCGACGACTGCACGATCTATCAGGGCGTCACCTTGGGCGGCACGAACCTTACCGCCGGCGCGAAGCGCCATCCGACTTTGGAAGCCGGCGTCGTCGTGGGCGCGGGCGCCAAGGTGCTCGGCGCCTTCACGGTGGGTGCGGGCGCGCAGATCGGCTCGAACGCCGTCGTGGTGAAGCCCGTGCCGGCGGGCGCCACGGTGGTGGGCGTGCCGGGGCGCCTCGCGGTCTCGAAGAAGAAGGAAGCGCCGTCTGCGGCTGAAAAGTCCGCGGAGAAGCCCCAGGAAAAGGCGCAGGAGCCGCACTTCCACGCTTACGGTCTCGAACCCGGGATGCGCGACCCCTACGCGGCTTCGCTCATGGAGCTCGTGCGCGTCGTGGAAGCGCAGCAGCGCGAAATCGCGCGTTTGGGCGAAGCGCTTTCGCAGGCGACGGGGAAGCCCTTTGAAGCGCCCGCCGACGCTCATTTCGACGTGTCGAAGGTCTGGCCCAACGGGCAGCCCGCCAACGTTGAAGCCGCTGAATTGGGCAAGACGACTGAAGCGGAAGAGGTCGCCGATCCCAAGAAGACGGGCGACCGCGCCTGACGCGCTGATTCAGCTGCATCCTACGAGCCGCAGGAGTGCCTTCCCATAGGTTGGGGCGGTGTCTGCGGCTTCAGCGCGGGCGATGATTTCAAAGAAATTGTTTTTGGCGGCTTAAAGCTTCTATTTGTTGGGCATTCGCGGCACAATTTAGTGTCCGAAGGCTGATTCAAAATATGCGGCAAGTTCTTCAATACTAATGGCGTCAGTTGCTACTTTGATTACTACATCTTCAAGATCTGCCAACTCATGAACTTCTACCTCATTGCGCATCAGAAATAAATATGCGGCATTGATGGAAGTGCGTTTGTTTCCATCCAAGAAAACGTGACCCTTCGCAATGGAAACGCAGTATAAAGCTGCCAAAACAAAAACGCTGGATTGAGCATTGTAGTATTCGTAATTACGGACGAGCTCAATCAGCGTCTCAACTCTTGCGGGATCAGTTGGACCTGAAAGCCCGCCGTACCGTTCGATAGCCAAGTCATGGCCGAGGATAATTTCCTCGGCAGTGAGATGATTCATTTGTTGACCATTGCTCGATTAAATTTATCCAACATATTGAAGATTTTGCAATAGTCAGCTGCAATACGTTGCTTTCTGCGAATATCAGATTCGTGCTGAACAGAGGCAGACTTGTTTAAGTTTTGGTTAACTTTTTTGGGGGCAGATACAAAAATCCGAGGGCTTGCACTGACTGAGGTATTGGTCATTGTCTTTCTTCTAGAAATGTAACACCTGTAGTAAATGATTATGGTGTTTAATTATTGCACTGATGCCTTTGCACCATTGGTCTTTGCAAATTTTGTACTTAGTAGTCGCATTGGAATTGTACCTAACTCGACGCGTTTCTTCCTGATCTTCTCCTGATGAGGCAATTGCTGCGGCTTCTTTGCGTCTGAAAGCCTCCACTCCGTGGTCGGTATGATGCGAAATGGTTGGCGGCGCAAGGTTGACGAACTGCGGCGCCGAACACTCCCTGCGCTCCAACAAAGCCGTCGGAAGTAAGACCATGCCTCTCTCGGCGTAGCTCGATTTTTCAAGCACCATTCCTGCCGGAGCTTTTCTTGACGCCCTCAACGCAATTGAAAGACTTCGGGTCCGCCGACTGATCGAACGGCATCGCGGCGAAAAGGCGCTCCTCAAGCTCAACGATGAGGACTTCGATCGCGAACTCGGGTTTGTCAGGCCAGACGGCGCACTGTCTGCGGACTTCTCTTCATCGGGCGCGCGGAGCGCATCAGGGCTCTGGTGCCGACGGCGGGCGCGGTCTTTCAGCTGATGCAGGGCACGCGCGTGCGCTTCAACCAAGAACTTGAACTTCCGCTTGCAGCGAGCTTCGAAGAGCTGATGGGTGTTTTCGCGCAGTCAATTACGAGACGGAATTCTTTTCCGACGGATTCCGAGGGTTCATCCGCAACTTTTCCGAAGGAGCTTTCAGGAAAGCAATTGCCAATGTCTTCAGTCATCGCGACTATGAACGCTTCGGGCGCGTGCGCATCTGCGTCGCGGAAACGCACCTCGAAATCAGCAGCCCGGACGGCTTCCCCGACGGCATCTCGCCCAACAACCTTCTTGATGCTCAAACTCAAGGCGCTCGCAATCCGCTACTCGCCGACGCCTTCAAGCGGATCGGTCTCGCCGATCGCATCGGTCGCGGCGTGGAGCGGATCTTCGAAGCGTCGCTGCTTGCCGCCAGGAATCCCAAATACGCGGGGTCCATCTGTTTGCATCTCAGGGCATAAAAGAGAATAATTCTCATTACCTTTTGTAAGGGAGAATCTTCATGCCTGAAGCCGCAGTGCATCCGCTTGCTCAACCTGCCGCCCGCACGCAGAGTGCGGCCGCCTCTGCGGCCTTCGACTGGCGCGCCTCAAAATCCGCTGATCCGCGCGCGGACGCCTTCTCATTGGACGCCCCGGCGCCATTGCCTCAAGCGGTCGCCGAACTCACGGGCGACGCCTGCAGCGAAGAGGTGGAGTACCTGCTTGACCGCACGCGTCGAGCGGACGCCGTCGCCGAAATCCATGCGCCCTTCTGCGAATCGAAGTGCGACGGGTGCGGTTGCTGGCAGCACGACTACAAGGCGCTGGAGAGCCGCCGGTGGAGCGACGCGCTCGTGCGCGAAATGTCCGTCTGGAGCGAGACGCACGCACAGTCGGGCGCGCCCATTCAGGCGCTTCGCTTCGGGGGCGGCACGCCGAGCGCTTTGGAGCCCATGGACATCCTTCACGTGCTTGCCAAGGCCCGCGAGTGCCTGCCGCTCGCAAACGACTGCACCGTGGAGCTGCAGGCGAGGGTGCACGGGTTCACGCAAGAGCGCATTGAAGCCGCGCTCGCCGGGGGCGTGACGCGGTTTTTCTTCCCAGTACGAAGCTTCTCCACCGAAATCCGCCGTGCCTGCGGCCGCCTCGACGAAGGCGGCGACGCAGAAAAGCTCCTCGCGCGTGTCGCCTACTTCAACGAAGCCGCTTGTGCGGCGGAACTCAACTTTGGTCTCCCGGGTCAATCGCTTGCCGCCTGGGTGAAAGATCTCGAGCGTGCATCACAGCTGCCGCTCGACAGTCTCGTCATCCGGGCGGCGGGCGATCCGGAGGTCCTGGGCGAACCCGCCAAGACGCTGAGGACGGCTGATGTCGGACTCATGGCCCGCATGCATGAGGCCTCGTTTGAGGTTCTCGCCGACAACGGTTGGGAGCGCCGGACGGCCACCACGTGGACGCGCACCGAGCGCGACCGCTCCGCTTTCGAAGTGCTTGCCGCGGGCGACGCCGACCGCTTCGCCTTCGGGTGCGGTGCGAAGGCGAGGCTCTTTGGCAGCGAAATCACGATCGAGCCCGAGCTCGACCGCTGGCTCTCGGCCCTCTGGAGGGGCCGCCGGCCGGTGGCGTCCGTGACGCTCCCGAAGCGCGGCTGGCGCGCCGCGGCGCTTCTCGAGCAGGGTGCGCTCCTCGGGCGCTTCTCGCTTGAAATCGTCGAGCGGAAGTCGGGCGTTCGCATAGCCGAAGCGCTGGAGCCGCTCCTCTCAAACTGGGAAGGCGCCGGGCTGCTTCGCCGCAGGGGCGCCTGGGTGCGTCTGACGGACGCGGGCCTCTATTGGCATCAGGCCATGGCCGCCCGCATGGCGCTTCGAATCGATGCGTCGGATCTCTTGGAGCTCCCGCATCCGCTCCTTTCGAGCGTGCATTTCGAAGCTGCTGCCCCCATCGTGCCGGTTGACGTCTGGACGGCGGCCGAGCGCACGGCGGCGATGAGCTGATTTGATCTGCTTGACCGAGCGGAGACGCTATAAACCAAAAATTTACAGAGCCTCGCCCGGACTGCTCGAAGGATGAACCTCCGGCAGTTCGGGCGTTTTTATGCGCAAAGGCCGAAGGCATGCGGGATGAGCGGTATTTCGGATGATCCGAGGGCGCCTGATGTCGTGACGTGAATAGGTAATTACCCGTAATAACTAGGTCGATGTCAGCAGGCTTTGGAAGGAGAGGAAATCTTTAGATTCTTCAAGAGAATCAGTGCGTTCTCCAAATCAACATGAAAAATAGATAAGTGAGAAGCATTAACACTCAGGATTTGCGCAAAAAGGATGCTTCTATATAATGCGAATCCTTCTCATTAACGTTTTTATTGGCGTTTCTCCGACGCCTCCAACGTTTCACCAGTAAGAGGTCGCACCTTGTCCGACAGCCCTGCCTCCAAACCCGCCGCCGTCACCTTCGAGTCCGGCGCGCGCGCGATGAACGAAGCCCTCAAGACCAAGGGTGTTGAAGCCTACTTCGCCGACAAGACCGATCCGCTTCGCCGCGCCTTCATCGCCAAGGCTGCCGTGCACTCGGGCCCGGGCGGCCGGCCGCTTCTCGGCGAAGAGGCCGAAAAGGCGATCGACGGCCTCTACGACACGCCGCGCTCGGGCAGAAGCCTCGCCTACATCCACGTGCCCTTTTGCGAGACGCGCTGCCTCTACTGCATGTTCTATCAGAACCCCTGGAAGGAAGAGGCGACGACCGAATACGCGAAGCACTTGGTCAAAGAGCTTGAGCTCTGGAGCAAGCGCGCGGCGCAGAATTCCTCTCCCATCCACGCGGTCTACTTCGGCGGCGGGACGCCCACCGCCTTCTCGCCCGACGACATCCGCCTCGTGATGGGTGCGGTGAAGAAGTACCTGCCGCTCGCGAACGACTGCGAAATCACGCTCGAAGGCCGAATCCACAACTTCAGCGACGCGAAGATGGACGCGGCGATTGAATCGGGCGTCAACCGCTTCTCGCTGGGCGTTCAGACCTTCAACACGCAGATCCGCCAGTCCGTGATGCGCGTCGACGACCGCGACACGATCATCCGCCGCCTTGAGAAGCTCTGCTCCTACAACTCGGCCGCCGTCGTCTGCGACATGATCTACGGCTTCCCGGGCCAGACGATGGAGATCTGGGAGGACGACCTCAAGACCGCCTCGCAGCTCCCGCTCGACGGCGTCGACTGCTATCAGCTCAACGTCTTCGAGAAGTCGCCGCTCGCGCGCTACATCGCCAACGGCAAGCTCCCGCGGGCGCTCACGTCCGACGAGAAGGCCGAGTTCTTCGCCAAGAGCGTGGAGTTCTTCACGAGCCTCAACTGGCGCCGGCTCTCCAACAACCACTGGGGCCGCACCATCCGCGAACGCAACATCTACAACGCCTGGGGAAAGAGTGCCTGTGACTGCCTCGCCTTCGGCTGCGGCGCGGGCGGCAGGCTCTCGGGCTACTCCTACATGATGGAGCGAAAGCTCCCCGACTACTACCGCATCCTCTCCGAGGGCCGCAAACCCGTCGCCTTCGCGATGGCGCCCTCGCACAACTGGCATCTCCTGCGCACGATCTCGTCCGAGATGGAATCGGGCGCGATCAATCTCAAGGCCATCGGCGCTCAGTTCGGCGGTCTTCCGCTCGAAGACATGGCGTCGGTCGTCCTCGCGCAGTGGTGCGACGCGGGCCTTCTCGTGAAGACGGGCGACTGGTACCACCAGACGGTGGCGGGCCAGTACTGGCACGTGACCCTCGCGCAGCTCCTCATGGACTACCTCTCGCACCAGCTCCCGAAGCCCGAGGCTCCGGCACAGGCCGAGAAGATGGATATGGGGGCGCCTGACGCCATGATGAAGATGGCGGGCGCGAAGCTCATGAAGGGCGGCGTTACGCCCGAAATCCTCAAGATGGCCGAACACATGCCGCGCGGCATGCTGATCGAAATGGCCAAGAAATTCCCCAAGGCCATGGTCGAGCAGATGGTCGCCCAAGCTCCGAAGGAGTGGGTGGACCGCGTGATCGGCGAAAAGGGCCTTCGCGAACTCGGGCTCCGATAAGAACGAGCAGAAAAGCCCCGAGCACTTAACCCCAATCCAGGCAAACCTTTTTCTCAACAGACCAAGCGACTCAACTTGGAAATCAAACCATGAAGCACTTCCCTCACCACGTTCTCGCCGCTGCCGTTGCTGCGGCCGCTGTTGCGATTTCCGGCTCGGCTTCGGCCGCCGATGAATACCAGACGCTCGACACGATGACGGTTACGGCCGGCCGCTTCGAGCAGGATCTGATGGAAACGCCGATGAGCGTTTCCGTCGTCACGCGCGAGCAGATTGAGCAGAGCGGCGCCCGCAACGTCGGCGAGCTTCTGCAGCTCCTCCCCGGCATCCAGGTGAACAACGACGGCGGCCAGGGCATGAAGCGCATCAAGATCCGCGGTGAGAATGCCTTCCGCACGCTCGTCATGATCGACGGCCAGAAGGTTTCCGAACAGAAGTCGATGTCGGGCGCACCGATGCTGATCGACCCCTCGATGATTGAGCGCGTTGAAGTCATCAAGGGCCCGGCCTCCGTGCTCTACGGCTCCGACGCCATCGGCGGCGCGATCAACATCATCACGAAAAAGGGCGGCACGAAGCCGGTTCAGGGCGAGGTTTCCGCCGGCATGAATACGTCTTCCTCTGGCAAGGATGCCGCGGCTTCCATCTACGGTGCTGTGGATGGCTGGAAGTATCGCCTTTCCGCCGCTGTCGAGGACAACGAAAATCTGAAGACGCCGGTTGGCGACATGCCCAACACCTACTTCTCCTCGCGCACTGCGTCCGGGTTCCTCTCGTATGACATCAGCCCGAAGGCTACGGTGGGCATGAATGTCGACTATTACGACCTCGAGTTCGGCTCTACGTCCATCACGCAGGACGGCTTCAGCGTGGACGTGCCGGAATGGAAGCGCATGAAGAGTGCGGTCTTCACCGAAGTCCGCGACGTCAATGACTATCTGAGCCGTCTGCGCGCGGATGCCTTCTATCAGAAGGGCAAGAAGCAGATGACGAACACGATCAGCAGCACGGGCACAATTGTTCAGCCGATTGCCGACAATGACATGGACCAGTATGGGTTCTCAATCCAGAGCGACTGGAAATTGGGCGAAAGCAACTTCCTGATTGCAGGGTATGAGCTCAATTACGACAAGCTTGATGCCAACAGCATCACGAAGATGACGTCTGGCCAAATGGCTATGACCATGGGCAACCATGACTACGACGGTTATCAGATGCAGAACGCCGTCTTCGCCAGCATGGAAACCTATCTTCCCTACGACCTCACGCTCAATTACGGCGTGCGCTATACGTGGGTGAAGACGGATATGACTCACGTCAACTTGTTGAAGTCTACGTCGGAAAGCCTCGACGGCTCAGACGGCAAGGCGGTCTTCAATGCCGGCATTCTGTGGCACGGCAACGACAATCTGACGCTCCGCGCGACCTACGCCCAGGGCTTCCGCAGCCCGATTCTGCAGGAGCTCTACATCGACACGGCCATGGGCCACGGAAGTTCCACCACCTATGCCAATCCGGATCTGAAGCCTGAAACGTCCGACAACTTCGAAATCGGCGCTCGCTGGCTTTCCAAGGCGCTGACTGTGGATGCTACGGTCTACTACACGGAAACGGACGACTACATCACGACCATCTACAAAACGGCTAAAAAGGGCTATCAGTACGACAACGTCGCCAAGGCCAAGTCGTTCGGTGCGGAATTCAGCGTTGCCTACCGCGTCGGCATGACAGGGTTCGAACCGTACACGACGCTCACCTGGATGCGACGCCAGTATGACGACGGTGCCGGCTTCACGACCTACGACACTGCTACGCCCGAACTGATGGCCCGCTACGGCGTCCGTTGGACGGGCGAATATGACGGTCTTGCGCTGCGCACGGACGTCTATGCCCGCTCGCTCACGGAAACGAAGTACTCCGCCGCTGACAGCAAGGACAACTACACGCTTTCGGGCTACACGACGCTCAACTTGACCGCTGGCGTCTCCTTTGGCGACGAGAAGCAGTATTCGCTCGATGCGGGCTTCTACAACATCTTCGACAAGGCCTACCGCGAACAGATGGCTGTCTACGAACCGGGCCGCTACCTGGCCGTGAAGCTGAACGCCAAGTTCTAACCCTCTAGGGCGACTATCCAAATCGACCCGACGCTTCGCCCTGCAGCGCTCTACGTGAACGCGCAGGGCGAGCGTTCAATCACTACTCATACAACACTCTTTTCAAGGGACTTTTGCGATGACGACATCCAAGCCCCAATGGATCAGAAGACGCTGGGAGCCTCGCGAGCTCGTCCTCATCGGCGTCTTCGCCGCTGCCGCCAAGCTTTCGAGCCTTTTGATCGCGCTCGCCGGGGGCGGCATGAACCCCGTTTCGCTCCTTGGAAAGAACTTGGTCTTCACGACCCTCATGATCGTGCTCCTCACGAAGGTCCCGAAGCTCTGGACCATCACGCTCTTCACGGTCGTGAGCATGCTCGTGAGCGTGCTTCTTCTGGGCGGCAGCTTGACGCTTCTGCCTGCGGCGCTCCTTGGGGCGCTTCTCGCTGAGCTCTTCGTCGTCCTCACGGGCGGCGCCCAAAAGCCCTGGGCCCCCTGGGTGGCCGTCGGCATCTACGACTTCGTGAGCAAGATGTTCTCGCTCGTGGTGTCGTACCTCTTCATGCGCGAAAGCCCCGCGCTCATGACGATGGTCGTTCCCGTCGTCCTTCTGGGCTACGCGGGGTCGCTGATCGGCCTCTGGTTCGGCTGGAAGACTGTCGGGGAGCTGCGCCATGCGGGTTTTGTTCGCTAAGGACGACACGTCCATCCTCCGCGGGCTCGACGCCAAGACGAAGCTCACGGCCACGGTCGCTGCGGCCGTCCTCGCCGTCGCCTGCTCCGGTCTCGTGAGCCAGGCGGCGCTCTTTCTCTTTACGCTCGCCTACGTGCTGATGCTCGGGCGCCCGAAGCTCGTGGCGCTCCTCTACATCCTCATGGCGCTCATGATGGCTCTGGCCGCGGGCTGCGGGCTTCTCATCGAAGTCTGGGCGCCGGGCTTGGGCGGCATCTCCATCAAGTCGCTCGTGATTCCGTTCCTGCGCGGCCTCTCCATGATGAACGTCGTCATGGTGCTCGCGCTCACGACGCGCGTGGAAGACCTTCTCGCCGTGCTCGAGCGCATGAAGCTGCCTTTCGTGGTGTTCCTTCCGGCGGTCGTGATGCTCCGCTTCATCCCGACCTTCACAAACGACATGCGCCAGATCTGGGAGACGCTCAAGATCCGCGGCTGGCCGATGGGCCCCGTGATGCTCACGACGCGCCCGATTCTCTCGGCTCGACTGATGTTCGCGCCGATTCTCTTTCGCGCGCTCAAGTCGTCCGAAACGCTCGGCATCGCCGCAGAATTGAAGGGCATCGGCACCGCGCACCGCACGGCGCTCCCCAAGGCCGCGCCCTTGTCTTCGCTCGACCGATGGATTGTCCTTGCGATCGGGCTCTGCATCGTCGTCACGATCCTCTCCGAAATCTTCCTGCGCGGGCTCTTCATGGTGCCGGGCGCCGTCATGCACTGATTCCACCATGCACGCGATTGAACTCAGAAACGTCTCCTACCGCTATTCGGGCGCAGCGCCCGAATCGCCCGACGCCGTCCGATGCTTGAACCTCACGGTGGATGCCGGCGAACTGAAGCTCGTGACGGGGGCTTCGGGCTGCGGCAAGACCACGCTCATGCGCCTCGTGAACGGCCTCTGCCCGCAGGTCTACGGCGGCACCCTGTCGGGTGAAGTTCTGGTGGATGGAAGCTCCACGAAGGAGACCCCCGTGGCGGTTTTGTCCGAGCACATCGGCACGCTCTTTCAGGACCCGGAGGAACAGTTCTTCGCGCTCAACGTGGGCGACGAGATCGCCTTTGCGCTGAAGAGCCGCGGCGTTCCCTTCGACGAAATCGGCCCCCGCGTGAAGCGCGCGGCCGAACGTCTGGGCGTCGAGCACCTGCTCGCTCAGGACATCCATGAACTCTCTGAAGGCCAGAAGCAGAAGGTGGGGCTCGCCTCCATCCTGGCGCTCGGGCCCAAGGCGCTCATCCTCGACGAGCCGAGCGCGAACCTCGACCCGGAGGCGACGGAGTCTCTGGCCGGCATCCTCGCTGAACTCAAGGCCGAAGGCGCCGCGATCCTCGTGGTGGACCATCGCCTCTATTGGCTCAATGGCTTGGTCGACGAAGTGCTCGTCATGCAGGGCGGAGCCGTCGCCGTCCGAGGGCCCTTCTCCATTCTCGAGGACGCCAACGTCCGCCGGCTCTACGGGCTTCGCGAAGCGGAGGTCGAGGACCTGCGCCCGACGCTCCCCCGCGTGCCGACGGCGCTCCACGCGAAAGAGGGGGAGCTCCCCGAAGGCTTCTTCTCGGCCGACCATCTCTCCTTCACGCATAAGGGCGCTGACCACCCGATCTTCTCCGACGTGAGCTTCTCGGTGCCCGCGGGCATCACGGCGCTCATCGGCCGCAACGGCGCGGGGAAGACGACGCTTGCGCGCATCCTCACAGGCCTCAATCAGGCCGAAGGGCGCTTTTCCTTCAACGGCCGCGCCGTCGACCGCGACGGCCTCATGCCGCACTCCGGCCTCGTGCTTCAGAACGCCGACCACCAGCTTCAGATGCGCACGGTGCGCGAAGAGATCGAAGCGTCGATCACGGCCGCGAAATCTGCGGCCTTGAAGCACGCTTCGCTCTGGCAGCGCCTCAAAACTCCGAAGCTCACGGCCGAAGACCATGCGCATGTGGAAGAGCTCCTCGAGGCGCTGCGCCTCGCGCCCCTGGCCGGCCGTCACCCGCAGAGCTTGTCGGGGGGCGAAAAGCAGCGCGTGGTGATTGCCTGCGCCTTGGCGAAGAACCCACAGATCCTCATTCTCGACGAACCCACCTCGGGCCTTGACGGCGCCAACATGGCGTCCATCTCGAAGCTCCTCAAGGCGGAAGCCCAGAAGGGCCGCGCGGTATTCCTCATCACGCACGACCTTGAACTTCTGCAGTCCTGCACGACGGCGCTCGACATGCAGGACCTGCAGCCCGCCGCCTGAAAATCCCTTTTCAACACTTCTACGACGAAGGAACCATCATGACCAACCACACGACGCCCACTCCCGAACAGGCCAAAATCATTGAAGAGATGCTCGCCGCCCCCTATCCCGTGACGGTGAGCTCGATCGCCGGGCGCTTGGGCGTCACGGACCTCGAAGCCGCGCAGCTTCTTCCGGAAGACCGCTGCACCTTCGTTTCGGGCGACATCGCCGAACGCTTCTCCGAAATCTGGGCCGAGCTCGCCTCCTGGGAGAAGGTGACGCTCTTCATCCAGCACGAAGGCAACATCTTCGAAATCCAGGGCCAGCTCCACGAAGGCAAGATCGCCCAGGGCTACTACAACATCCTCGCGAAGTCGGCCACGATCGGCGGCCACATGAAGTACGACTCGTTTGCGGCGGTGGCCTTCACGGCCTTCCCGTTCATGGGGCGCGAATCCTTGGCCGTCCAGTTCTTTACGAAGGCGGGCGCCACGTCGTTCTCGGTCTTCGTCGGCCGCGAGAACCATAAGCTCATCGAATCCGTGCGCGAAAAGTTCTTGGCCGCCCGCGAGAAGTTCTCGGCCTGAGACCCGCATGACTGCTGCTGCGGGCTTCGCCTTCATTCTTGATGAGCGACCCACAGCGCAACCGCGCTATAAAGAGGCCTTTGTTTGAACCGAAAAGAGCCTTCAGGCGCGCAATAAAGAGGCCGGCGCGTCCGGCCTATACCACATTTTGGAGATGCCTTCCCATGACTGAAGCCAAACCCCTCGTCGTCATCAGCTCCCGCACGGGCAACACGATGATCCTCGGCCACGCCATCTGCGACGCCATGCCCGGCGCCGTCCTCGTGAGGGCGAACGAGCTCCCCGAAGACCTCTCGGGCTTCAACCCCGTGCTCCTCGGCTTCTGGTGCGACCGCGGCATGGCCCCTGAGGACACGCAGGCGGCCGCCAAGCGCCTCTCGGGCAAGAGAATCGGGTGCTTCGCCACCATGGGCGGCAACACCGATACGCCTAAAGCCCAGGAGTGGATGCAGCGCACGTGCGAAGAACTCGTCCAGATGGGCGAAGGCAATACGCTCGAAGGCACCTACCTCTGCCGCGGCCGCATCGACCCCGAACTCTTCGCGCGCATGACGCAGATGATGGGCGGCGTCGTGACGCCTGAGCGCGAAGCGCGCAGGAAGGAGAGCGAAACGCATCCGGACCGCATGGACCTCGAGCGCGGCGTCGAGCGCTTCCGCAGCATCTTCGGAGCCAACTGGTAATGGCGGCGTCAAATCCGTCCGTGCGCATCGAGGGGCTCGAGAAGCGCTACAAGTCGGGCACGATGGCGCTCAAGGGCGTCACGTTCGACGTTGAGGAAGGCGAATTCTTCGGGCTCTTGGGCCCCAACGGCGCCGGGAAGACCACGCTCATTTCGTGCCTGGGCGGGCTCACCACGCCCACGGCCGGGCGCATCCTCGTGCGCGGGATCGACACCCACGCGGACCGGCGCGCCGCGTCCATGGCGCTCGGGATCGTGCCGCAGGAAATCACCTTCGACCCGTTTCTGACGGTGCGGGAGACCCTGCGCTTTCAGTCGGGCTACTGGGGGATTCTGAAGAACGACGACTGGATCGATGAGATCCTCACAAACCTCGGGCTCGCCGACAAGGCCGACGCCTCGATGCGCGCGCTCTCGGGCGGCATGAAGCGCCGCGTTCTCGTTGCGCAGGCGCTCGTGCACAAGCCCCCGGTGATCGTCTTGGACGAGCCTACTGCAGGCGTTGACGTGGAGCTTCGCGAACATCTCTGGGACTTCATCGGGCGCCTTCACCGCGAAGGCCGCACGGTGATTCTGACGACCCACTACCTCGAGGAGGCGCAGGCCCTCTGCAGCCGCATCGCCATCATGAAGAAGGGCGAAGTGGCCGCGCTCGACCGCACCGAGGCGCTGCTCTCCCGCTTCGAAGGCCGCGTGCTCCGCTGCCGCATCGCCAAGGGGGATCTCCCCGAAGCGCTCGCGGGCGACCTCATGCGCCGGCATGGCAGCGACGTGACGCTGCGGATTGCGGATGCCGAGGACGCCCTCGCGAAGCTTCAGGTCTTCAAGGCCGCGGGCGCGGAAATCGAGAACCTCACGGTCGGGCAGCCCGATCTCGAGGACGTGTTCCTGGCCGTTACGGGAGGTGAAGCGTGATGTGGGTGCCTTTCTGGACGCTCTTCAAGAAGGAAGTGATCCGCTTCCTCAAGGTGTGGCTCCACACCGTCATGGCGCCGGTGCTCACCGGCGGGCTCTATCTCTTCGTCTTCGGCGAGGCGCTCTCGAAGCACCTGCCGGTTTATGAAGGCGTCTCCTACACGGCCTTCATCATTCCGGGCCTCATCATGATGACGGTGCTGCAGAACGCCTTCTCCAACACCGCGAGCTCCCTCATTCAGTCGAAGATCTCGGGGAACCTGGTCTTCATCCTGCTCCCCGCGATTCCGGGGCCGCAGGTGGCCGCCGCCTATATTGGTGCGAGCTTCGTGCGCTCGGCGCTCGCGGGCGCGGGGCTTTATCTCCTCTGCTCCTGGTGGGCGTCGCCTCCGGTGAGGGAGCCGTGGCTCCTTTTGGCGTTCGGCTTCTTCGGCGCGGCGATCATGGCAGCGCTCGGGCTCATCACGGCGCTCTGGGCGGAGAAGTACGACCAGATGGGCGCGGTGATGAACTTCGTCATCATGCCGCTCACGTTCCTCTCGGGCGTCTTCTATTCGGTGGAGTCGCTGCCGCCCTTCTGGCAGGCGGCAAGCCGCCTCAATCCCTTCTACTACCTCGTGGACGGGTTCCGGCAGGGGTTCTTCGGGACGGGCGACACCAACACGACTCTGAGCCTCGCGATCGTGGCGGCAACGGCCTTCGTTGTGACGGCTGCGGCGGTGACGCTCCTCGTGAAGGGCTGGAAGATCCGGAGCTGAAGCCCTTCAAGCGGGATGGATAGCCTTCAATCAGAACGGCGCACAGAAGAGTTTCCTCAATGCGCGCCGTTCTGCATGTTTGATGCGGCGGTTCGGATGAGCGTCAACAAGCGGCAATAAGAGCGTTGAGGGCGTTTGAATAGGTCTCGAAGAACAGCTCCGCATACGGGCGGAGATGCAATACTCGCCGCTCTGTCAGATCGAGGAAATGGGTGTGGTAATTCATTTTGTGAACGGTGGCTTCAAAACGTGGTCCGCATGACGGCCTGAACCACTTCCTGCTGCTCGTCGAAGTACGGATTGAACGTGCACCGTGCCCTCGATGAGTCTTTTTGGGGCTTGTGAGCCGCTTCGGCGTCGGATGTGCCGCAGCTGCTCACGGCAGCAGGTTTTCGCCGGTCTCTTGAGAAGCCGTTTTGTATTCGACGTAAAGCTCGCCGTTGTCTTCATGAGCAAAGATTCGGAGCTGCTCCGGGAAGCGCCTGCAGAAGGCCTCGGCGCTCATGCCGCCGAAGTACTTTTGAAGATCAGGCTTGATGCGGTGGCCGAGGTTCTTCAACCCGATTTTGCCGCCGAACTTGCTCAAAGCCGCGCAGATCTGCCGTTCGATCTTGCTCAGCACTTCCGGGTGCGTTTTCAGAGTTTTAAAGCCGGGAGGCAGAGGCTCCGGCACGGCGAGCCGAGGGACGAAATCGATGGATGCGAGTTCGGCCAGCGCATAGAGAGAATGCACGGCAGCACCGGTGTTCTTGAATGGGCGATGGCGGCGCCGCTTCAGGGAGACCGGCTGATCGAGCAGAACGATGATCTCTGCGCCCATGCCGTGAAGCTTCTTGACAAGAGGAGTCAAATGATCGCCCGTCGTCACGATCAGAAACCGCCGGCAGCCGTCGACTTGGCAATGCTTGATGGCGTCGAATATCAGGCAGATCTTCGGGTCATCAGGCGTGATGCTCGCGGCGGGTTCGGCATTTTCCGCGTCGAAGGGCGTAATGGTGCGGGATTCGAGCACGCTGCGCCAACGCGCCGTCTGCTGCGGCGTCCAGTCGGCATAGGCTGAGCGCACGATCAGAGGCGAGAAGGTTTCTTCAACCTGCGGCCAGGCGCTGCTGAAGCGGGCCGGGTCGACGGACTCGGCATCGATGAGAAGACAGAATCCGGAGGCGTCGTCGTGATTGGGCATGAGGGTCGATCAGGGCGATGGAGTGGTGGAATGACTGCTCAAAACGGTCTAGGCGCGGTTCTGAGCAGCCAATTGTGCGGCAAGCTTGAGGCTCTTTACCTCAATCACCGTGCCGCCCTTGGGTGTTTTCCTGCGGACGATCTGGAAGCGCTCCGGATAGGACTCGAGAAAGGCCGCCAGAGACTTGAAGCCGTAGTCTCCGGGCGAGAATTCGGGCGCGTACTGCCGCACGATCTGGGAGACGCGGGAAATACTCGAGGGATTGCCGAACACGACGCAGGCCTTGTGCGCCTTGCTGCACGCCTTGTCGGCGATTCGGCGGCGTTCGGCCGCTTCATAGGCCTCGAGCTTCTCCGCCTCCATGGCGTCGAGCTGCTTGATTTCTTCGGGCGTGAGGTAGAACTCCGAACACAAGACGCCGTCGTGCATTTCGCCGTCTGCGCTCGAGGGCGAAGTGATGATCTCGAAGCGCCCGCACGAATTGGCGAAGAACGATCTGAGGTCGTCGATGGTTTTCCAACCGGAGATGAAGGCGCTCTGTTTGGTGAGCTCGATCGATGCATGAATCAGCGGAATGACGTGGTCCTTCCAGGAGGCGCCGACCTCCCGGAGGATTCGGCAGGTCGTCGTGGAAAACGGAGCCGAAATGAGTCGATTCTTCTTGGTGGCGACGGCCTCGAGCGCCAGCGTGCGGAGCTTTTCCGGTGGGGGCGCATCAAAGAGCGCGCGGCGGCATTGCACGAGCGCCTGCACGCTTTCGCTGCCGTCAGCGGCCGGATAGAGCGAAAACCGTTCCGGCAGGAGGCGCAGGAGCGTCTCAAAGGTTCGGAAGCCGCAGTCTTCAAAACGGAATTCCGGATGCGCCTCGGCCACCTGCTTTTCGGCGTCGCTGATGAGCACAGGGTGCCCCAAACCCTGCAGACAGGCGCGCTCAATGGTGCATAGAACCGGGTAGGGAACTGCTGCGGAAAACGACGCTGCCGGATGGCAGGGACTTGGCGAAATGTGTCTGACGGCGAACGTGCTCTCCCTGATGAGTTCATGAGAGAGCTCGCATTTGCCGGAGTCGGAGAGGAAGATCGTGTGCGGGCAGGCGTCCATCAGCGCGTGGGCCGTATCCGGACAGGGCTCCGCCGCGCAGATCATCTCGGCGCCGGAAGCGAGCAGGCGTGCGGCCAGCGCTGCAAATCGGCCCGACCCGGAGAGGATGACGAAGCGTGAATATTTCTGCACGAAGCAGAATTCGGCCGCGTCGAGCGCGAGCTGTGCGGGGAGCTCGGTGCGCTTGCAGAAGACCGTATGAATGCGATGGGTGCTGATGATGGGCTCCCAGGCGCTTTGGCCAAGCTTTTCCGAGGTGTACACGCAGCGGGCCTTGAAGGGTCCGAATTGGGAAAGATGCTGCGCCAGTGCTCGATCGGCGAGCGCGGGCGACGTGGTGTCCGCATCGATCAGCAGGCAGGCGGGCGAGGCTGTTGAGGGCATGGAGAAGCGTGCAGCGAATGGAAGTGAATGACCAAGAACGCTCGGCGCGCTGCAGAGGCTTTCCGCAGCGCGCCGAACAAGCTAGAGCGATGTCAACCGAGGATCAGATCTTCGGCCGATACATGATCCAGGCCGGCATCTCGTAGGTGTGATAGTTGCCTCGAGGCAGGAACATCATGTCGATCTTCCAGGAATCGCGGATGCGCTTCCTGTAGGGATTGAATTCTGCTTCGCCGGCAAGCACCGCGATCATGTCGAGCTTGGCGATTCTATCGATGACGGTCCACCCATGCGCTTCGGCGGCGGTTTTGAGCTCATCCACCGCATTCTGGAAGCGCTCCTCAATGGCCGCGGGGTCCTTGGCAGGGGCAGGCGCCTGCGCGGCAGCTCGTGCCGGCTGAGGGGCCTGAGGCCTGGCCTCGCGCTTCAGAGCGGAGGCAGACGACGCTTCGGGGACTTCACGTGCGCGCAGCACGTCGGGGCGCATCGGCGCCGTCGGCTTGCGGAATTCATCCTGCGCCTCGGGGTCATAGCGGCTCAAGCGGCGCGCAGCCACTGCTTCTTCAGCCGCGAGCGGCTTCGCGTTGATCTTCGCAGCGTCGGAAGCGGTCGAGCGAACGACGGGCTTCTCTGCGGCTGGGACTTCACGAATGTGTTCCTCAGCCGGGCGCTTGGGCGCCGCCGGTTCGAAGGACTCTTTCTCGTCCTCGCGTTCAGAGCGCTCCGAGAGGTTCAAGATGTCGGCGGCGTTGTAGACGCGCTCGATCAGTTCGCGGCCGATTGCATTGAGGCGGCGCTCCTTGTGCTCGGGCTTGATGCCGAGGGCTTCCAGCTCGAGGACGACGCGTGCCATGGCCTTTTCCGGATCGCGGAAGTATTCCGAGCCGCGGATGCGGATGAAGTTCCAGCCTACGCGCTCGAGGACGCACTGGCGCGTCATGTCCTCTTCGATCTTCTTTTCGCCGGAGTGGTACCGGTCGCCGTCGCATTCGATCGCGGCGCGCACGGACTTCTCGCCGAAGACGGCGATGTCGAGCCGGAAGCCGCCGACGGGCTCCTGCTGCGTGATCGTGTAGCCGAGCTCCCTCAACTTCAATGCGACGGGCACCTCGAAGTACTGCGAATTCGGGGCGGCCTCACGGCGCACTTCCTCTTCGTCGTCGGCGCCGCGGAGAACGTTGTCGGCGTGCGAGAAGAGCTTGTAGCGCAGATCTTCGGGATTGAGCTGATTCTTCCAGTCGAACGAATGAACGAGCCAGAGCTGGTCCTTGGCGCGGGAGACGGCGACGTTGTAGCGCTTCGTCATGAGGCCGTCCTTGTCGCCCTCCTTGCGCAGCATCTTGTCGTCGGCGTCCGCGCTGTCGACAAAGGAGAGGAAGATCACGTCGCGCTCGTCGCCCTGGAAGTCCGCCGGCGTGCCGCAGAGGATGCGGCGCTCGTTGAAGACGTCCGTGGAAATCTGCTTGGCGATTTCCTGCTGAATGCGGCGGATCTGCGCGGACTTGCTCCTCATGGTGATGACGCCGAAGGTCTTACCGTTGTATTCGGGCTGCTCGAAGCATGCCTTCATCAGCTGAGCAATGGCCTTGGCTTCCTGAACGTTTTCGTCGCTTTCCGTGCTGACGCCCGCAACGCGGTGAATGACGAAGGGCGGATGCACCTTGGCGCTGTCGTCGGAGCGCAGCGGCTGGATCGTGTCGTTGTAGCAGAGCCTGCTGCTGAAGCTGATGATGCTTGGCACGCAGCGGAAGTGCTCCGTGAGCCGTACGGGCGTCGTGGTCGGGAGCACGATGTCGTAGAGCGACGTCTGCGCGGTGTAGGACTCGGGATGTGACACGACGCCTTCAAGAAGACGGCGGCGGAGGTCGTCGACCTGCTCGGTCCTCGTGCCGATGGAGAGCGGGCTCACCTGCTCGTCGTCGCCCACGACGATGACCTTGTCCGCGAGGAAGAGGAGCGGCAGCGCCGTGAGGTCGGCCTGACTCGCCTCGTCAACGATGAGAATGTCGAAGCGGTTGTTGTTGGTGAAGGACTGCAGCGCCTGGTCGATCGTCATAATCCAGGCGGGCACGGCAATGGCGCCCTCTGCGAGGTAGCGCCTCGCATTCTCGCGGTGTCGTTCAGTATTTTTGCCCGTGCCCTTGCCGACGCGCTTCATGGCCTGAGCGGCAAGCCGCAGCGCTATCAGGGCGCTGCCGCTCTCTCGAGCGCGGGAGATGGATGCAAGCCAGGCCCGAATTGGCTTCGGCTGCCTTCTTCACTTGATTGGCGTCTTTTGACGGTCGAGGCGAGCCAAGCTTCAGAGCGTCGTCCGCATGACGGCCTGAATAACTTCCTGCTGCTCGTCGAAGTACGAGTTGAACGTAAGCCGAGCCCGAATAAGCCCTCGGCGTTCGTCACCCCAAGCGCCGTAGTCGACGGGCCCCTTCCGGCAGGCCTCGTAGGAGTAGCCCGACCGTCTCGAATTGCTCGTCGTGCAGATTCTCGAGCGTCCCCTGCGGCCGTACTCGGGGTTCTCGGGCGAATAGGTCATCGACATGTGCGAAAAGCTCGTGATGCGGTCTTCCGGTATCTGGTCCGTGCGCACGATGATCCGCGTGTCGCCCAAGGATTTGCCGAGCCCTGCAGTCGACCCGTACCAGAAGAAGCGCGTCTGCGGCGACGTGAAGCGCTTCGGCAGCCATTCGATCAGCTCCTGCGTGTCGAGGATGGAGTCGCGCTCCGCCAACATGGCGACCACGGGCTTGTCGAAGGTCTTCTCCTTCAGAGCGCGGTCAACGCCCCGCATCGTGTCGACGAAGGCGGCGAGCGCCGGCACGGGCACGATCGTGTAGCGGAAGGCCGTCTGGCCGCCCATCATCGATTCCTGAGGCTCGCGGAGCCATGTGATGAAGGGCTTCGCGAGGGGCGCCAGGAACGCGAGGTTCGTGCGCACGACGAAAGCGGGCGAAAAGAGAAGGAGCCCGTCGGCCTTGACCTTGCCGTCGAGCGCAGCTTCCGTCGCAAGGTTGCATCCGGTCGAGAAGCCCGCGAGCCACATGGGGCGGCGATGGCCGTCCGTGGTGTTACCCAAGGCGTCAAGGTCCCGCCGAAGAATGGCAGATTGCTCCAACACCACGCGACGCCAGTCGTCCGCCGTGGGCGCGGCCATGTCTTCGGGCATTGTGCCGCAGCCAGGCAGCAGCACCGTGCGCACGAGCCAACCGGCAGCGGACAGGTTTTTCGCCTGGTCGACGAAGGACCAGGGCGAGTCGCCCAATCCATGGATGCAGAGGACGCCTCCGAGAACCGGCATCCCTTCAGGCGGCAGGCTCTCCGACGGGGCATTCGCTTCGAGTTCCAACGCGTGGTCGGCAGTGGCCCAGCGTCTGCGCGACTCGATCCACGCGCGGGTGTCGGCGGCGTAGGCCGCGAAGGTCGACTGGCCCAACGGCTGCACGAGGGGCAGCGGCACGGCAGGCTGCGAGGCGCAGCCCGAAAGAAGGCCCGTGCCCGCAAGGAGAGGCGCTGCGGCCGCAGCGCCGAGAAGCCGGCGGCGGGAGGTGGAGAAGACGGCGGAAGAACCCATGGCGAGTGCGGAGGCGGAAAGTTTTTTCATTGATTCAAAGACTAGCGCCGACGCTGTTCCAAAGGTGTTTGCAATTGCATCGAATTACTGCCCGAATGTGTCGGCGCAGCGGAGCCGCAGAGCATTCCCCAAAGAAACGCCGGCCCCGAATCCGAAGACTCGGGGCCGGCGTCGTGATCTAATGATCCCAGGCCTCAAGCGCTGAACTCAAGGAGCATAGCGCTCAAGTCCGAACTCCCATTACATGCGCTTGTGGCAGGTGCGGGCGATCACGTCGAGCTGCTGCTCGCGGGTGAGGTCGATGAACTTCACCGCATAGCCGGAGACGCGGATCGTGAAGTTCGCGTACTCGGGCTTCTCGGGATGCTCCATCGCGTCGATGAGCTTCTCGGTGCCGAAGACGTTCACGTTCAGATGGTGAGCGCCCTGGCCGAAGTAGCCGTCCATGACGGTGACGAGGTTCTCGGCGCGCTCTTCGAGCGAGTGGCCGAGCGCATCCGGGCTGATCGTCTGCGTGTTGGAGATGCCGTCGAGCGCGTACTCGTAGGGGAGCTTCGCGACGGAGTTGAGCGAGGCGAGAAGGCCGTTCTGCTCGGCGCCGTAGCTCGGGTTGGCGCCCGGAGCGAGCGGAACCCAGGCCTTGCGGCCGTCAGGCAGCGCACCCGTGGCCTTGCCGTACACGACGTTCGACGTGATCGTGAGGATCGACGTGGTCGCCTCGGAGTTGCGGTAGGTCGGGTAGCGGCGGATGCAGGTGATGAATTCCTTCAGGAGCCAGACGGCCAACTTGTCGGCGCGTTCGTCGTCGTTGCCGTAGCGCGGGAAGTCGCCTTCGGTTTCGTAGTCGACCACGACGCCCGCTTCGTTGCGGATCGTCTTCACACGGGCGTACTTGATCGCGCAGAGCGAGTCCACCACGTGCGAGAAGCCGGCGATGCCGGTCGCGAAGGTGCGGCGCACGTTCGTATCGATGAGGGCCATTTCGGCGGCCTCATAGAAGTACTTGTCGTGCATGTAGTGGATCAGGTTGAGCGTGTTGACGTAGATGCCCGCGAGCCAGTTCATCATGGGCTTGAAGCGCGTCATCACTTCGTCGAAGTCGAGGTATTCGCTCGTGATCGGACGGAAGGCGGGCGCAACCTGCGTGCCCGTCTTTTCGTCGACGCCGCCGTTGATTGCGTAGAGCATGCACTTGGCGAGGTTGGCGCGGGCGCCGAAGAACTGCATTTCCTTGCCGGTTTCGGTGGCCGAGACGCAGCAGCAGATCGAGTAGTCGTCGCCCCAGACCGGACGCATCACGTCGTCGTTCTCGTACTGAACGCTCGAGGTGTTGATCGACACCTTGGCCGAGTACTTGCGGAAGGCCTTCGGGAGGTTCTTCGAGTAGAGGACCGTCAGGTTGGGTTCCGGAGCCGGATCCATGTTCTCGAGGGTGTGGAGGAAGCGGAAGTCGTTCTTCGTCACCATCGAGCGGCCGTCCATGCCGATGCCGGCCATTTCAAGGGTGGCCCACACCGGGTCGCCCGAGAAGAGCTGGTTGTAGGCCGGGATGCGGGCGAACTTCACCATGCGGAACTTCATGACAAGGTGGTCGATGAGCTCCTGGGCTTCTTCTTCCGTGAGGGTGCCTTCGGCAAAGTCGCGCTGAATGTAGATGTCGAGGAAGGTCGAGATGCGACCCACGGACATCGCGGCGCCGTTCTGCGTGCGGATGGCGGCGAGGTAGCCGAAGTAGAGCCACTGGACGGCTTCGCGGGCGTTCGTAGCCGGGCCCGAGATGTCGAAGCCGTAGCTCTCCGCCATCACCTTCATCTGGCCGAGGGCGCGGATCTGGTCGGAAAGTTCTTCGCGCTGACGGATCACGTCGTCGCTCATGATGCCGCAGCCGCAGTTGGCGAGGTCCTTCTTCTTTTCGGCGATGAGGAAGTCGATGCCGTAGAGCGCAACGCGGCGGTAGTCGCCCACGATGCGGCCGCGGCCGTAGGTGTCGGGAAGACCAGTGATGATGTGGTTGCGGCGGGCAACGCGCATTTCATCCGTGTACGCATCGAAGACGCCCTGGTTATGGGTCTTGTGGTACTCGTTGAAGATCTTCGTGTACTTGTCGTTCACCTTGTAGCCGTAAGTCGACGCCGCTTCCTGAGCCATGCGGATGCCGCCGTAGGGCATAAAGGCGCGCTTCAGGGGCTTGTCGGTCTGCATGCCGACCACCTTCTCGTATTCCTTGTGTTCAGGATCGAGATAGGCGGCCGGATAGGCCGTAATCGAGCTCACGATCTCGGTTTCGCAGTCGAGAACGCCGCCCTTGGCGCGCTCCTCTTTCTGAAGGTCCGAAAGGTGGGCCCAGAGCTTCTGCGTGGCTTCAGTGGGGCCGGCGAGGAACGACTCGTCGCCGTCATACGGGGTGTAGTTCTGCTGCACGAAGTCGCGGACGTTGACGTCTTCGCGCCAGTGGTCGCCTTGGAAGCCTCTCCAAGCATTGGTCATGATGAACTCCTTCAATACGAGTGAAACGCAGGTGTTGATTAGGGTGAGCCTCAAGCGGCCCGAGAGGTCTACGATCCGAACGCCTTCAGAATGCGCCGCGCGTTCACGACGCGCTCGGGCGTGGGAGGATCGACATCCCGGATCTTGTTCGGGATGCCGAGGAGGTCCCATTTCGGAATCGCAAACGTGTGGTAGGGAAGCACCTCCACGCGCTTGACCGTCTTCAGGCTTTCGATGAATGCTTCAAGTTCCTCAAGCGCTTGGTCGTCGTCCGTCCAGCCCGGAACGAGCACGTGACGGATCCACATGGACTTTCCGTGGTCGGAGAGCCACTTCGCGCAGGCGAGAATCGAATCGTTCGTCCACCCCGTAAGGCGCTTGTGGGCGTCCGCGGCGATGTGCTTGAGATCCAGCATCACCAGATCGGTCGAGGCCATGAGGCGCTCGAACTTCGCGAGCCACTCGGGCTCGGTCGTGAAGGGAAGCCCGCAGGTGTCGAGCGTCGTGTTGACGCCCGCTTTCTTCGCAAGCTCGAAGAGCTCGATCAGAAAGTCGATCTGCATGAGGGGCTCGCCCCCGCTCACGGTGATGCCGCCCTCGGTCCCCCAGTAGGGACGATAGCGCAGCGCCTTCTTGAGGACGTCTTCGGCGGTCCATTCTTCGCCCGCATGAATGCGCCACGTGTCGGGATTGTGGCAGTAGACGCACCGCATGCGGCAGCCCTGCATGAAGATCACGAAGCGCACGCCGGGGCCGTCGACGGAACCGAAGGTTTCGAAGGAATGGATGCGGCCGATGGTCATGGGCTTGGGTCTCCAGTAGGGCGGGGAGGGAATGAAAACGGTCTGCAGGAGAAAGCCTAACGGATGCGGGGCCCGAGAAGTGCTCGGGGTTCACGCTATTGTCCAAAAGAATCCGGCGGGACCTTTGGGACGTCGCTCAAAAGCGGCGGGCGCATCCGCCTACCCATTGGGAGGGGGGCTCTTCCGAGTGTTTCGGGCTTCAACTTACTGCAGGAAAACGCTTCTGCCGATCCTCCAAAAGGATGGGAGTTGTGTGGAAGTTGTTCAAAAATTGATGATCGGCAATTAGAAAACGGTGGTTTACCCTTAGTTTTGCAAAATAACTATGGCTTGGATAGAAGAGATCTCTCGAGGCGCTCGGGACACAGAAAAACGGCGGAAGGCCATGAGCCTCCCGCCGTTTGAAGAGCGCCGCAGAAGCGTTCTTAGAGCACGCGAGCGAGGAAGGACTTCGTGCGGTCTTCCTTCGGGGCGACCAGGATCTCGGAGGGCGCGCCCTCTTCGATGATGTGGCCGCCGTCCATAAAGATCACGCGGTCGGCGACTTCCTTTGCGAAGCCGATTTCGTGGGTGACCACGATCATCGTCATGCCCGATTCAGCCAGGCGCTTCATCACGGCGAGCACTTCGCCCACGAGCTCAGGGTCGAGCGCAGAGGTTGGTTCGTCAAAGAGCATGACCTTCGGTTCCATCGCAAGCGCGCGGGCGATGGCGACTCGCTGCTGCTGGCCGCCCGAGAGGCTTGCCGGATAGACGTCGGCCTTGTCGGAAAGCCCCACGCTCTTCAAAAGCTCGAGCGCGCGGGACTTGGCCGTCGCCGCGTCCTTCTTCAGAACGAGGAGCTGGGCGAGCATCACGTTCTCGAGCACCGTCTTGTGGGGCCAGAGGTTGAAGCGCTGGAAGACCATGCCGAGGTGCTCGCGCACGTGGTTGAGGTCGGTCTTCGGGTTCGTCACCTCGATGCCGTTGAAGTAGATGGCGCCGGAGGTGGGGACTTCGAGCGAGTTGATGCAGCGGAGCATCGTGCTTTTTCCCGAGCCCGAGGGCCCGAGGACCACGACCTTTTCGCCCGGCATCACGTCGATGTTGATGCCGTCGAGCACCACGTGGTCGCCGAAGGCCTTCTTGAGGTTCTTGATGGATACGATCGGATCGGTCATGGCTTAGCTCCCAATGCCGTTGTCGCCGCGGCCGAGGCGGGCTTCAAGTTTGCGGATGCCGAAGGCGAGAAGGAGCGTCATCACCCAATAGACGCACGAAATCGTGATGTAGGGCTCCCAGTAGCGCGCCGAGGCGCCTGCCACCGTGCGGGCGGCGTAGGCGAGTTCGGCGAGGCCGATCGCGGAGATGAGGGACGAGTCCTTCAGAATGGCGATGGCGTTGTTGCCGAGCGCGGGCAGCATCCGGCGAAAGGCCTGCGGTAGGATGATCGTGCGCATCGCCTGCATGTAGGACATGCCAAGCGACCGAGCCGCCTCCATCTGGCCCTTGTCGAGCGACTGGATGCCGGCGCGGAAGATTTCGCACATGTAGGCGCCCGAATTCAAGGTGATGGCGCAGATGCCGGCTAGCATCGCGCCGTAATTGGCGCGGATGTCGCGGGCGAGCTGGCCCGAAATCAGAAGGCCGTCGACCGGGTGGATGAAGACCGGGAGGACCGCAAAGTACATGAGAAAGATCTGCACGAAGAGCGGCGTGCCGCGAAAGAAGCTCACGTACACGGTGATCGGCCACCTCACGCAGTAGTGAAGGAAGCCCTTCAACGGGTTGTAGCGCGCCTGGGCGAGTCGGCCCATGCCGAGAAGAGTACCCAACCACATGCCGAGGCACACGCAGATCACCGTTACCTGGATGGTGGTGACGGCGCCGTGCATGAAGAGCGGCCAGTATTCTGCTACGACGCTGGATTCGAAGCCTGCCATGAGTTGCCTTTAAAAGTTCTTCTAGTAGTTATGGAAAAGCGCCGCGCCCGGGAATTAGGGGCAGCGGCGCGCGTGATCCGCTGCTTCTTCGGGGCCTTGTCGGAGAGCCCCGGGGAGCAGCGGCTGCCTTCAATGGGGCTCGAATTACTTCGTGAAGGCCGGAAGCTTCGGCGCATCCGTGCCGAACCACTTCTGATAAACCTCGTTGTAGGCGCCCGATTCAAGCACCTTCTTGAGACCGGCGTTCACGTCTTCGAGGACCTTCGTGTTGCCCTTGCGGATGCCGATGCCGAAGTACTGCTCCTGGAAGTTGGGGTCGCGGCACTGGTTGAACTTCTTGTCGGGGTTCTGCTTCATGTACCACTGCAGAACGCCCACGTCGCCGATCATGGCGTCGACGCCGCCGTTGGCGAGCTCTTCGAGCGCGAGCGGGGTGTTGTCGAAGCGGCGGATGTTGGTCGAGGCCTTGCCGAAGGCGTTCGAAGCCGCGACGTCGCCCGCAGAAGCGTTGACGACGGCGATGAGCTTGCCGTCAAGGTCCTTCAAGCTCTGGATCTTGAGGTCCGAAGAGGTGAGGATCAGCTGGTGGGCGAGGAAGTAGGGTTCGGAGAAGTCCACCACCTGCTGGCGCTTCTCGGTGATGGTGATGCCGCTCATGACGATGTCGCGGTCGCCGTTCTCAAGGGACGGGAAGATGGCCGACCAGGTCGTGTTCTCGAACTTCACTTCGAAGCCCTGCGCCTTGGCGATGGCCTTCATGAGGTCGATGTCAAAGCCCACGATCTCGTTGTTGGCCGTCTGGTATTCGAAGGGACGGTAGGTTGCGCCCGTGCCGACCGTGTAGGTGACGGCCTGAGCGGCGGTGCAGACGAGGGCTGCGGCGAGCGCGGCGGCGGTGAAGACTTTGGTCTTGAGAGACATGACGCGAATTCCTTTTCTTGTATGAGGCCCCCTCGCCCCCACGGGGTTCAGGCGGCCGCCATGATGGATTTTCGAGCCTGCATTCTGATGATCGGCCGCGGCTCTGTAAAGGAAGAAAATGCAAGCGCGAACGCTTTTTCTGCGCCAAGTCGAATGGGGCTAGGTTGAGGGGCTTAGTTGCTGAAATTTGTCGACAATTTGCGTTTTCAAGGCGTTCTTTGACGCTCTTTGGGCGCTGTTTTTCAAGGCCAAAGAAAGGCCGCTCCGAGCATGCCCGAAGCGGCCGAATGGATGCGCCTTCAATCAGAGAAATCAGGCGCGGAAGACTTCCTTCGAAGCCGGTTCGCGCGCGAGCACCTCGGCGACTTCTTCGCGGACGTCTTTGAGTTCTGCGAGATGCATCAGGCGTTCGGCAAGAAGGTCTGTGTCCTCTGCTGAAAGCACCATGCCGACGACGGAGCGGAACTTCTTCAGAAGAGCTTCGTCAGTGACCGGATTGACGGGACTCCCCAGGGGCATCGGAACGCGCTTCTCGAAGACGCGCCCGTCGGCGAGCGTCACCTGGACGATCGGCTCGTCGTCGTCCTTTTGCTTGCGGTCGATTTCGAACTTGATCTTCGCCATGGTCTCGGCGATCTTCGGGTTCTCGCGCTTATCTCGCGTGAAGGAGGCGAGGCTCGCGGACCCGTAGACCAGGTCGGCCGCGACGCTGTAGGGGATCGAGAGCTGCGCGGCATTCATCGGATGAATGGCCGTCCCGCCGCACATCCCGTAGACGAACGGGTTGATGACGACGAGAATCTCCGTGATCTCATCGGCCTTGAAGCCGTACTCGGCCATGAGGTCGTCCACTGCATCGATCGTCGAGTGAGTCGAGCGGCAGGAGGCGTGGGGCTTGATCGAAACGCGCGAGAGCTTCCAGTTGCGCCCGAGGTCGCGCAGCCACGCGTCCGGATCCGACGACGTCGGCGCAAACGAGTGATTGAAGCCGCCCCAGACTTCTTCAAAGGCTTGGGACGGCCCGGTGAAGCCCTGGCGGGCGAGAAGCGCGCTCATGAGGCCGCCCTGCGCGGCGTGGCCCGCGTGAAGGCGCTTGTTCTGCGCGCCGTCGTGGACGCACGCCCAGAGGCCGGCGGAATAGGCGCTCGCAATGCCGAGGGCGCAGCGCGTCTCGACCTCGTCGAGCCCGAGGATCTTGGCGGCGGCGGCCGCAGCGCCGAACGGGCCGCAGGTGCCCGTCGAGTGGAAGCCCGCGCCGTTGTGGGGCTCGTAGGCCCCGCAGGATTCGAGCGCGCGGCGGGCGACGTCGTAGCCCAAGACGACAGCCGTGATGAATTCCTTCCCCGAAACGGGGCGGCCGGCGAGCTCGAGCGCGGCCATGGCCGCAGGCACGACGACCGCGCCTGAATGGTCGCACCCGCCCGTGTCGTCGAGCTCAAAGGCGTGCGAGGCCGTGCCGTTCACGAGGGCGGCGTTCAAGGGCGTCATGCGCTCGCCCCGGCCCCAGAGGGGAGCCATGCCCGAGCCTTCGCCCGCGGCGTGAAGCGTCGCCGCGAGAAGCGACGTTTCAGGCGCAATGGCACCCGCAGCGCCCGCGCCCACGGAGTCGAGGATGTGGCGCACGGCCTTTTGGGCGATCGCTTCCGGGAGATCGTCAAAGGTGGTCTTCACGACGAAGCGCGCAAGCTCGGCGCATTTGGTCTTGTCGGGCGGCGTGAGTTTGTCCTGGCTCATGGGGAACTCCTTTTTGAGATTGAGGCCTCAAATCCTATGCCGAATTCGGAAGCGCCGTCGGATCTGCGCCGTCAGGCGACACACGAAAACGGTTCGGCCGGCCGATTCTACGGGTTTGAGCCCATTTTGACGGGGTTTTCCAATTTCATTCATTCCTCTAGAATGGCGCGGTTTGGCGTCGGAGGACCGACTTTCGGAAAGCGGTCTTCGGGCGCCTTGTCATATCCACCAAAGCATTCAAACCATAAGCATCATGGAAATGGATCTCTCTATTTGGCTGCAGCTCGCCGTCGTGCTGGTCTGCGTCGCCATCGGCGGCCGACTCGGCGGCGTGGGTCTCGGCGCTGCCGGCGGCCTCGGCGTCTGCATCCTCGTTCTCGGCATGGGCGTTCAGCCCGGGTCCCCTCCCACCAGCGTTCTTCTCATCATCACGGCCGTGATCGCCTGCACGTCGGTGCTGCAGGGCTCGGGCGGCCTTGATCTCCTTGTCCGCTGGGCCGACAAGCTCCTTCGCAAGTGGCCGCGCGCCATTACGTTCGTCGGTCCCTTCGTCTGCTCCTTCTTCGTGATGCTCGTGGGCACGGCCTACGTGGCGTTCGCGGTCTATCCGGTGGTGGCCGAAGTGGCCGCCTCGGCGAAGGTGCGCCCCGAACGCGCCGTCTCGGCCTCCGTCATCTGCGCGGGCATCGGTGTGATGGCCTCGCCCATGTCCGCGGCCATGGCCGCCATGGTGGGCGTGATGGCGACGCAGGGCATCGCCTTCTGGCAGATCCTCGCCGTCACGGTGCCGACGTTCCTTCTCACCATCGTCGTCACGGCGCTCTCCGTTTTCTGGCGCGGCGCTGAGCTCGAGGACGATCCGGAATTCAAGCGCCGTCTTGCGAACGGCGACTACCAGTGGCTCGCGAGCGTGACGGAAGGCGAGAAGAAGTTCGAAGAGAAGCCCTTCGCCCGCCGCGCCGTTGCGATCTTCCTGGTTGGCATTCTGGTCTCCATCTGCGTGGGCTCGATCCCGGGGCTCCGTCCGATGTGGGAAGCCGCCGGCAAGGTGACGCAGCTCCCGATTCCGTCCCTCATCCAGATGGTGATGCTCGCCACGGCCTTCTTCATCATCATGCTCTGCCGCGTGCCGCCTGAAAAGTTCGCCTCCGGCTCGGTCTTTCGCTCCGGTTTGATCGGCGTCGTGGGCGTCTTCGGCATCGCCTGGTGTACGGGCACGTTCTTCGACCTCCACACGAAGCTCCTCGCGGACGTGTTCTCCGGCATCGCCCAGAGCGCCCCGTTCGTCTTCTGCGTGGCGGCGTTCCTCGCTTCGAGCGTGATCTTCTCGCCCACGGTCTCGACCACGATCATGATGCCGCTCGGCCTCAAGTTCGGCCTTCCGCCCGAATTCCTGATCGGCACGTGGGCCTGCTGCTACGGCGACTTCATGATCCCGGGCGGCGCTCAGATCGGCTGCACGGCGTTCGACCGCACGGGCACGACGCGTCTCGGCACCTTCGTCATCAACCACTCCTACCTGCGTCCCGGCCTCGTCTTCGTGGTGAGCGGCACGCTGATCGGCTGGTGCATCTCGAAGATCGTCTTCTAATCGGCTGAAACCCATCAGCGCTTGAAAGACTTGCGGCCCGCAGCTCCCTTGAGGAACTGCGGGCCGAACTTTTTGATGTCTGCCGTCAGGCTATCAAGCGGTCAGAACATCAGGCCGTCTGCGGCAGGAGCGCTTCGATCAGTTCGGCTTCTAGTGCCAGGAGCGTCGCATCGTCGTGGAGCGCCGCGCCGTCGATCAGGAAGACGTCTTCGGCGCGCTCGCCCAAGGTCGCGAGCTTCGCGGTCTGAAGATTCACGTCGTACTTGGCGAGTACCTGGGAGATCGAATAGAGAAGGCCCAAGCGGTCGGTCCCGACGATGTTGAGAATGAAGGCGCGGCCCGAGTCGTCGGGCTGGATCTGCACCGACGGTCGCGTGGGGAAGTGGCGGGAGCGCCTTGAGAGCCGGTACTTCGGCGCGGGCGGCAGGGGCTTGTCGCTCTTCAGCGCGGCGTTCAAATCCCGCTCGAGCTTTCTCAGGCTCTCGGGGCTCTCGAAGCGCTCGAACGAATCGGCCGCGACGAACGTGTCCAAGGCCCAGCCGTGCGAGGTCGTGTGAATGCGGGCGTCCATGACGGAGAGCCCGGACTTGCCCATGAAGGCTACTGCGCGCAGGAACAGTCCCTTGGTGTCGGGGAGGTAGAGGAGCACGACGAGGCTCCCTTCCGCAGCGCCGCGCTTGACGCGCACGACGGGTTCGGGCGTGTCCGCCCGGTCGGCGAGCATTTCGGCGTGCCAGGCGATCTCTTCGGCCGAGTGGCGCATGAAGTAGACGAGGTTCAGCTCCTTCCAGAACTTCTCGCGCGTGGCGTCGGTGACGCCCTTTACGAGCGCAGCGGCCTTCGAGCGCCTGCGGTCGATGATGCCCGTGAGCGTCATGCCCGCTCCTGCGCCTTCAAAGTGCTCGAGAGCCGCCTTGTAGAGCGTTTCGATCAGGCCCGCTTTCCAGGGCGTCCAGACCTTGGGCGAGGTCGCGCGGATGTCGGCGGTCGTCAAGAGATAAAGAGCGTCCAAACGTTCTTTGGCGCCCACGAAGTCGACGAAGCGCTCGACCACCTGCGGATCCGAGATGTCTTCCTTCTGCGCGACGCGGCTCATGACAAGGTGGCTCTTCACGAGGAAGCATATGAAGTCGCGGTCTTCGTCCTTCAAGCCGAACCGCCGGCAGAAGGCGTCGACCTTCTCCGCGCCGATCTCGGCGTGGCCGCCCCCGAGGCCTTTGCCGATGTCGTGGAAGAGCCCGGCAACGGTGAGCCGCCAGGGGGCGGGGAGCGCCGTCATGATCCGGCTGCAGAGGGGATATTCGTGCGCGTGTTCGCTGCGGCGGAGCCGGCTGAGGTTCTTCACGACCTGAAGCGTATGCTGGTCGACCGTGTAGATGTGGTAGAGGTCGTGCTGCATCTGGCCCACGACGTGCCGCCAGGCAGGGAGCATCCGCCCCAGAATCGCCCACGAGTTCATCATCACGAGGGCCTGGTCCGCGCCTTTGTCGAGCTTGAGGATCTCGAGGAACGTCTGTTGGTTGACGGGATCGTCGCGGTAGGCGGGCCCCATTTCAGGAGCGGCGTGCCAGAGTGCGCGCAGAAGCCTTGTGGAAAAGCGCGTGAGCTCGGGGTGCGTGGCGAAGACCAAGAATGTGCGCAGCACCGCGTTGGGGTCCGTTTCATAGACGTCGTCCGACGCAATGTCCATTTCGTCCCCGCGCGCGAGGAACGCGGGCTCGATCCTGATGGGCGTCGCGCGCGAAGCGCCGCCGAAGAGCCGGTCGGAGATGGTTTGGAGCTGAATCACCGACATCTGCACCACGGACTTGGCGTGCCAGTAGTAGCGCTTCATGAGGGCTTCGGAAGCGCGCATGAGGCCGGTTGCTCGGTAGCCCAGACGGTCGGCCAATTCCTCCTGGAAGTCGAAGAGAATGCGGTCTTCTGCGCGCTTGGCAAGCAGATGGAGCTCGATTCTCAGGGTCTTCAGGAACTCGTAGCACTGCGCGATCGTGTGCATTTCGCGCTCGGTGATGAGGTCGGCCTTATGCATGGATTCGACGCTGTCGGCCAACCCCGCGGCGCGGGCGCACCAGAGAAAGACCTGGAGGTCCCGCAGGCCCCCCGGGGACTCCTTGAGGTTGGGTTCGAGTGCGTAGGGCGTGTCGTCGAACTTCTGGTGGCGGCGCTTGAGTTCGAGCATCTTGTCGCGGAAGAACGCCCGGGCGTCCAATTCCGCGTAGAAGTCGTTCTTGGCTTCGTAGTAGAGGTGCTCGGACCCCATGAGAAGCCGCGACTCGAGGTAGGTCGTGGCGATGGAAACGTCCTTGCCTGCCTCCACCGTGAATTCCGTCTGCGTGCGCACGGCCGCGCCCACCGTGAGGCCGAGCTCCCAGAGAGCAGACAAGAAGGCCGAAAGGTGCTCGGAGAGTTCTGCGTCATCGCCCGCGTCGTCGGCGAGCAGCACGAGGAGATCGATGTCGGAGTGGGGGAAGAGCTCCCTGCGCCCGAATCCGCCCACCGCGGCGACCGCCAGGCGCTCCGGCGGCAATTGGGCGAGGTCGGCAAGCGACTTCACTGCAGCGTCCAGGAGCGCCGTGTGGCGCTTCAGGTATTCGTCGGGCGAGCGGTGCTCGCGCCAGAGGCCGACCAAGCGCTCGCGGCCTTCGCGGAAGGTGCGGACGACGTCCTGAACGGCATCGGCGGAAAGTTCGAAAGGCATGGGATGCTACCTCGTGTTGACCAATCTCTCCCAAGCATAAGAAAAAGGCGGCCGCCGTGCTCGGAGGCCGCCTTTGAGTGGCGTCTCAAGAGGAAATCAGAGGCCTTCGGGCTTCTTCCAGCCCTTCACGAAGGCCGGGGGTTCCTGCGTGCCCTTGCTCACCGTGAGGACGTCGTAGCCCGTTTCGGTGACGAGCACCATGTGCTCCCACTGGGCGGAAAGCGAATGGTCCTTCGTGACCACGGTCCAGCCGTCGTTCAGCATCGTCACGCCGTAGCGGCCGGCGTTCACCATCGGTTCGACCGTGAAGACCATGCCCGGCTCGAACTTGGCGGTCGGGTGGTTGACGGGGAAGTGGTTGACGTGGGGTTCTTCATGGAAGCCCTTGCCGATGCCGTGGCCGCCGTAATCGCGCACGACCGAGATGCCGTTGGCGTCCGCATAGGCCTGGCAGGCGCGCCCGATGTCATTGAAGCAGCCGCCCGGGCGCACCGCGTCGATGCCCGCCCACATCGTGCCGAAGGCGAGGTCGACCATGCGCTTGCCGGCGATGGTGGGCTTGCCGACCACGAACATGCGCGAGGTGTCGCCGTGGTAGCCGTTCTTGATGCTCGTCACGTCGATGTTGACGATGTCGCCGTTCTTGAGGATCTTCTTGTCGCTCGGGATCCCGTGGCAGACCACGTGGTTGATCGAGATGCAGGTGGTGGCCGGATAGGGCGTCATCCCCGGGGGGCAGTAGCCGAGGCAGGCCGGAATGCAGTCCTGCACCTTGACGGTGTAGTCGTAGGCGAGGCGGTCGAGCTCGCCCGTGGAGACACCCGGCTTCACGAAGGGCGTGAGGTAGTCGAGGAGTTCCGAAGCGAGGCGGGCGGCGATGCGCAGGCCCGCGATGTCTTCGGCGGTCTTGATGTTGATGGCCATGATGGTTTTCTTCTCTGTATGGCGGCGGAAGCTTTGAAAGCTTCAGGCTGCCTGAGGGACCCGCGGCGCTTGGAGTGCAGGGGGACCCATGGATCGAATGCTTGGTCGACGCAGAGCCGTCTGCGGCGATGTCAGGGATTCTACTGCGATGAATGCTACGAAAGACTGAGCAAAGCCTCAGTGCGCCCTAATTGAGGGGCCCTAAATTGGATCTCAACAAAGAGGGAATCGCAGGCCTCAAGGAGAAAGTGAGGCCCAATCGATTCCGAAAACCATCCGAAGGAGGCTCATCATGAACCTGCGCATCACCGCCTGTGCCGCCGCACTTGCCGCGCTCGCCGCCGTTTCTACCGTTCAAGCCGGCCCCGCGCTCCCCGGAGCTGCGCCCCAGGGCTTCGACGTTCCGGCCGCTCAAGCGCCTCAGGATCCTCGCAGCCCTCAAGGCTTCGGCGTTGATACCCCCAAGACCGTCAACTACGTCTACAAGAACGGCGAAGACGACGAGTACGTCGTGCTCCGCGGCCGCTTCACGCAGCACCTCAAGAGCGACAAGTACGAATTCCAGGACGAAGCAGGCACGCCCATCACGGCCGAGCTCGACCACGACCGCAACTGGTCGATGGTGCACCGCGGCAAGCTGATGGAGATCCGCGCGAAGATCGACCGCGACTGGGACCACACGAAGATCGAGGTGAAGTCGGCGAAGCCCCTGGAATGAGCCGTTGACCGCTGATCCATGAGCAGAGCACGGGCTAAAGCAGCTCGTGCTCTTTCTTATTGTGCGCCCGGCAGCGCACGTGTGTTTATGTGGTGAAAGTCCACTGTCCAC